>Ga0256913_10001389_pt1 | contig 12437 bp, 14 predicted proteins | sample Axial_MatmetaG_FD_185970 | JGI IMG/M metagenome (GOLD analysis project Ga0256913, IMG submission 185970) | Deep-sea worm associated microbial mat communities from Axial Seamount, Juan de Fuca Ridge, Pacific Ocean - Axial_Mat | ecosystem: Environmental > Aquatic > Marine > Oceanic > Microbial...
TAGTCCCTATTGAAAGGTCTTTTTCTGATAATGAATGAATAGCTAATTGTCCACCGTCATCTTCAAAATATGCAGATCCTGTTTCTACATATATCCAACCATCGTTTGTAAGTTGTTGAGTTACAACACTTTGCCAAGTTGAATTTGTAATTAATGTATCTACATATGCTTTATCTACCAAACTTCTATCTGTAAAATTAGCTGAATAGTCATCATTATATGTAAGTCCTTGAAAAACAGGGTTTGTACCATACACACTGATAGTTAAAGTATTATCTCCACCAAATGCTAAGCCTTTTTTATATTCTTCATTAGTATCTTCTGTTGTAATATCAAAATTCCCATCATCTGCATTGATATATGTTGAAAAGTTATTATCCACTCCTGAAACAACATTTATAATTTTACCAGTGTAGTCCAAGAATGTAATTGTACCCGTAACAGGTTTTCCAACATCTGTACCTGTTAATTTTATAAATTGCTCATTATTATCTGATATTGTATTATCAACATATGCTTTATCTACTAAACTTCTATCTGTAAAATTAGTTGAATAGTCGTTAGCGTATATGATACCTTTGTTGTTAATTTCATCTGTAATAGTTAAGTCCAGAGAAGTTAAATTAATACTTGATATATTTGTTCCATCTGATACTGTTAATATAAGTTGGTCACTCATATCAATATTAGAATATTCTACACCATTTATAACAGTTACGTCCCAAGCACTAAGGTTAGCAAAAGAAAGTCCGAAGTTATCTGTACCATTTATTTCAGTATGTTGTGTAAGATCTCCGCCTAATTTAATATCTGAGTTATCCTCAGTTAGTCCATTTGAAGCTGTTACAGTAACTACATCATCAGGGTATGCTACATTATCTATAATATCTTCTAAATGGTCATGCATTATTTGACCCGTTATATCTCTCGTGGTATTTTCGTATATTAACGCATCATTTTGTTGTTTTAATTCTTGTTTTGTCATAGTATTTATTATTATTTATAATTTATAATTTATGAACGAAAACTTGTGTTAAAACTTGTGTCATAACTGTAAAATAGTTGTTCATAAATGTTAAAGTTAGTTGCAATTTGTCGACCCGCATTAACAGGGATATTTGTATCTTTATTTATAAGGTGTTCAGTAAATATATTTTGAGAATTATAATAGTCTTCTATTGTTGAAAAGTTTTGCTCAACCATAAAGTCTATTAAATATTTTTCTATATTTCCTTTATGGTTCATTATAAAGTCTATTAAATTTTCATTTATATTTTTTTGTATATTTATTTTCATAATTCAATATTTAATTTATTATTTTTATTGTTTATATCTTTTACTGAAATATCATCATAATGTAATTGTTGAATTATATCATTTTTCAATTCACTATTCCAACCACCATTATTATAACGATCTATAAATACTCCAATTGAAGGATATTGTCGTAAATGTCCTACATTATATTTTAAAATTAGAGCAATACGTTGTTCTGTATCATCAGGTGTTATTTTAAAGTCTCCATTTTGGAATACTAAGTCTGTTTTATTATCAATTATATCTTTTATTAAAATATCCATATATTTAATTTTTTTTAATTTTTATAAATATGCAATAACGACTGATAATTTGCGTCAATGCTTACAGTTTGTTTATATCCTTTACTTATATCAAAATTATGTATAACTTTTTCTACTAAATAATAATTTAAGTCTTCATCATTTATACCATTCGTTTGTCCTGTTGAGTTTAATATCATAAAAATAGTATCAGTAGGCGTTACTAATGGTGTTCCTAATGTAACAAAATTCCCTGTATATTTATTTTTAGGGGCATTATCATAATTAAGCATGCATAATTCTTTAGCAGCATCTTCTGTAAGATCTGTTTCATTTAAAACTATTTTATTATCATAGCCAGTAGGTAAAGGTATATCATTAGTTACTTTTTGTACTTGCTCTGTATCATTTGTAAAAAAATATGTATCTTTACTATTATCTCCTTGTGTTACATTAACTACTGATAATAATTTTTCACTTTTATATTCTTTTACAAGGTTATTTGTTAATACAGGATAACTTTTTTCTTGTGTTGTATGAATTGAATTTAATAATTGAGTATTTATATCTTTTTTATAAGGATATGAATAAATTTTAATTAATTCATCGCCTTTTGTTAAAGGATATTTATGACCTACTATTAATTTATCATTCATATAATAAGCATAAAAATTATAATTATCTTTTAACATTTTTAAAACTTCTGCTGGTGTTAATTCAGCACTTGTCCTTATTTTAGGCAATGTGAAATTTATAATATTATCTGTATCCCATGTTTCTGGGAATGCTTGACTAAAACCTAACTCTATTAATAAGTCTTGTATTGTTATATTAGTATGACTAAATTGTATTCTAGTAGCTTTTTTCCAATAATACATTCTATCTTGTAATTTTAAAATTACACCATCTTTTACAATAGATATATCCGTAAAATAACCATAAAATACTTTTTCTAAATGTCCATTATAACCTAATTTAATAATAATATTATCTCCAAAAAGTATTTTAAAATTACTATTTTTATAACTAACTCCTGTAAAATTATCATTAGGCAATATAATATCTGTTAATGGTAATTTAATTTCAGCAGTTTGTGTTAAATTATTAATATCATTATTAATATTTATAGATATTACATTATTTATTAGTATATCTGCTTGCTCAATATTATAATAATTAACATTATATTTATTGGATGCTATTATTTCGTAATTTAATTTTAATACATTCATTATTGTAAACTTAATGGTTTTATATATTCTTCAAACATATCATAACTAGCTACATATTTTAAATTCATAGTAACATCAATGATGTTTGTATATTGTTCGTTAGGCTTTATAGTATAATTTTCTATAATAACCTTATGGATATTAAAGTTAGTATTTAAAAAAGGGTTATTTAATGTTAATTCATGTTGATAATTAACTATTTTTAAAAATTCATTAAAGTCATCTCTTTTGCGTTGCCAAGTTTTATCTGTTATAAAACTAAATTTTACAGAAATATTATAGTCTCCGTTTGAAGTTATTTCAAAAATAGAACTATCAAGCCCATTTACTATATTGTTTATTACAGACTTTTTACGAGTTACATTTATAATAGGAGCTTCTATTAATATAGTAGTTTTATATATAATTCCATCAGGTTTAGAATAAGAATATGTTAATTGCATAAAATTATCACCCATTGGTGTTTCAAGTATATCACTTGTATTATTTATATCTATATAATTTTCAGGGTGATGCAAACTATCTTGCTCTTTTCCTATAACATTTATACCTAAATTAATACTTCTCCTAATTATTTCGTTAGCTTTTATCATTATCTTATATATTTTAATTTAATAAGGAATGTGAGGATGCACAATAACAAAAACACCCTCTTAACACTCCTAATATTGTTGAACATCTAATACTGCTTTTCGTAATATATTTGTTATCATATCTTCTATTTGTCCTTCGCTTTCAGTTATATTATTTGTTATTACTTGAAATTCTTCTACTAATTTATCTATATTAAATGTATAATTTTTAACACTTCTATCTGTACTTAAATTAATATCGTTTGATGATAAATTATTCGGTTGCGTAGAAACAGGTGTTCCATTCATATCAAAAACACCGCCAATTGCAGTATCACTAGTATTATCATTAGTGGCTGCTTTTCTGCCGTGTATTATAACATTAGAACTTGTAGTTCCTTTAACAACACCCATTTTGCCAAGTACCCATTCTAATTGTTTATTTAACCAGTCAAATACTTTGCCTATTCCTTTAAAAATTGGTTTTAAAACTTTATCGTAAAACCATACAAAACCATCTATCGCAGGCTTTATAAAATTGTCCCAAAGTCCTGAAAATAACCAACCAAATGCCTTTTTAAAAATAATTATTAATACTTTTGCAATATTCGATATAAATTTAATAACTTTACTCAAAGTATTAATAATTACTTTAATAAAACCAAATATTTTATTTAACCAACCTTTAATTATATCAAATTTACTACTAACAAAATTAACAACACCATTAAATATACTCTTATAAAAATTTATAATAAAAGATATATATCCTTTAAATGTATCAAATATAGACATAATTGGTTTTTTCAAACCAGCCCATATTTTCTTAACAAACGTAAAATATTTTGAACCACTCTTTTTTAGTTCTCCAAATATTGAAGGTATCATTTTAATTAAATTAGATACAAATTCAGCACCTTTATTCAATACAGGTATTATAAAGCCTCCAATTTGTTCTCCAATGTCGCCAAGTGTCATTCCAAGCTGTTTTAATGGACCTATACCTGCCTTAGCCATAGCTTCTGCACTACCTCCAAATTCTGTTTGTAATTCTTGTAACATTATAGCTTGAGCAGCTGCTAAGTCTCCTGCTTTTTGGTAAGCTATAATTTGTTTTTGTTGTTCATCTGTAAATTTAACACCTACTTTTGTTAAAGCACTTAGTCCTTTTATAGGATCATTCAATGCTTTACCAAGTTGTATAGAAGTAGCTTTCAAATTGTTACCTGTTTTCGCAGAAATATCCAATACTGCTTGTTGAGCATTTTTAAAAGCATCCCCAGATATTGAAGTAAACGTTTGCATTTGAGCTGTAACATTCTTTAATATATCTTCATCACCAAATAAACTTTTAGACTGTAAGTCGCTTGCCATTTGTTTATATTGATCGAATGAAAACCCTGCTGCATTTCCAGTACTTGTCATACCAGCTTTTACTTGAGCCTCTGCTTGCTGTTGAATATTAGCACTACTTACTACATTTTTACCAATTGCTCCAACTCCTGCAATAACTCCACCTATAATACCTGCTTTACCAATTAAGCCTCCTAAACTGTTCATTGATAAACTTGCAATAGGTTTTTTAGATGCTTTTGTATTCTTTTTATTAAGTCTTATTTGTTCACGTATTTCTGCATTTTCTTGGTTAAGAAGTCTTAATTCTTGATGTAACTGTTTCTTTCTATCTCTACTCGCTGTTAAACTTTCCCTTTTTAGTCTTAAAATTGACTGCCTATTTTTATCATATTTAATTGTTAATTCATCAGTAGTTCGTTTTAAAACATTAAAACTTTTATTAATATGATCTACTACTTTCTTCGCATCTTTTCCTTGTTTATTGAATTTCTCAAAAGGCTTTAAATTTTTTATTATTTTATCAATTTTCAACAATTTAGGACTTACTAAGTCTTTCAAATTCAGAGTAAATGTATAATTGTTATTCATATTTATTGTTTTTTGTTATTTTTCTTCATGCGAAGGGTTTATCTTGCTTAATACATATTTTAATTCAGCAGTTATTCTACACCATTCATCTTCATTTAATGTGAAAGGATCTATTTTATAATAATAACGGATAAATGCATTAGTACTTCTAATTATATCATCATCCGTTATTTCATATAATTTTAATTTTTTTTTATATTTGCTGTTTTTATATTGAACATATGCTCAATTACTCCTAATGCTGTTATAAATAGTCTATTATCAGTTTTTACTTCAGGATCTCCATTTAACCAACATTTATCAAATATATACTCACCTGCTCCAAAAACATCTCCCCTATCTTGCATTGCATAAACAGCACTTAATGTAGCTATATCCATTTGTTTTAATTCAAACGATGCTAACTTTTTATCTTCATCTTTTATTAAACACTTAAAAGTATGCTTTTTATCATCTTTAGTTACAAAAAGTTCAAACGGTGTGACAGTATCCATTATTACTTGCATTGCTGATAAAAATATATCAGTATCTGTAAATACATTTTTATCTCCGCCAAGAAAAATATCTTTTAAAATTATTTCAAAAGCATTAATTGGTTTAGCTGTTAATAAATGTGATACTTTTTTTAAAGTAATTCTTGGAATTTCACTAATATAAAATTTAGTATTATCGATACTAATTGTATAATATTCGATACCTTTTTCTTTTAAACTTTTTTCAAAGGCTTCATAAGTGGGTGTTAATTCTTTATTCTTTATTTCTTTATTCATTGTTATTGTTTTTTATTTATTCATTTATATTGTTATAAAGTGGTATATTTATACTTAGTGGCAAATTTATTATAAAGTTTTTTACCGTAAGCTGACCCTATTTTAGAAACAAAATTGCCAATTTTATCATGTACAATTTGAGGAATATTCTCTATTATTGTTTTAATATGTGTAGCTATAATATCTAATTCAACATAGCTATTAGAACTATTTTGTGTTAAATTAAAACTATCATTACTAATTTTACAATTTTTAATAATAAAATTTAATGGTAAATTATCATATTCATCAAAAAATATTACATAAATATCAAAAGGTCTAATGTTTTGAACTTTAAATTCATTAGCACTTGCTCTTAATATTTGGTATTCATCTTGATCTATAGTTAATTTAACATTTGTTTGAACTTTACCTAAACCATAACCAATTGGATAAACTCCAGCATTATATATAGGTTTAATATTTTGTTTTTCAGAAAATGAAATAGATGTTACGCCAAATAATACTTGAGAACCTATCATTATAGTTACAGATGCCCAGTCGTATGCTTTACCATTTATTAATATTTGTTTATTATTTAACATAATTGTTTATTTTTATATTATAACTTATTTTAAACGTATGTATAATTATATATGTGTTAAATACATACGTCTAAAAATAAGTTTTATTTACTTACCAAACTCAATATATGATGGGTTTAAGTCCATTTCTACTAAACTTTCTGGATCATTTTGTTTTAAAGATCTAGCATTTTTAGTTAAATGACAGTCTTTAATAGTATCATTACGTATTTTACCGTCAGCTGTTTCATATTGACAAATTACGTCAAATTTAGGTAAGTCTTGAATTACACCATGTGGTGCTACATCTTCTAATTTGATGTATTCTTCAGCAGAAAGCGTTACTGTTGCTTTGGCTGATATATTACCTCTCCCCCAACTTACTGGAAGTCTCCCTCTACCGAAGTTGTTAACAATAGGCATATCGTTTTCATATTCAATAGATGTAAAACCAAAGATAACTTTATCATCTAACTCTGGAAGGTTAAATGAAATTGTTAAAGATGCCCAGTCATAAGCAGCTTTATTAATTAATATTTGTCCTTTATTTATCATAATTTATATATTTTTATTTTTTATAAAAGGTGTGCTATTATTCACACACCTAATTATTATTAATGAGGTAATACAATATCTTTATTTGTACTTGTTAAAATTTGGATAAAGTCAGGTACTTCAAAGTCTTTCACTGCATGTGTAAGTGCAGGATCATCATTTTCAATTGTAACTGTTGCCAAAGCATAACCAGTATTCCAAAATTTAGTTTCATTTCTTTCTGCTAAAATTTGAATTGTATTGCCTGTGCGATCAATATCTCCAAAGTCAGAACCCATATCTTGTAGTGAATATTTTGAAAATACTACACCTTTATTACTCAAAGTAACAATGATATTAGTAGTGGCTGATGTAGAAATATCTACTGCTTGTCCATTTTCATCTAATACAGGAATTTCAAGTACTTTACTTTCACCTTGTCTTAAAATATATTTTGTAGTTGCCATTATTTTTATTTATTTTTATTTATTTTTATTTAATTTTTAAATTTTTGCACTATAACCAATTGTAACATCAATATTTCGTGCTGTCCCATAAGGAACTAATGTAATTTTAACATAAATTGTAGATGTTAATAATACATTTTGAGCAGGATCTATATACACTTTATATGCAGATATTTCATTAGCTTGATACATTTTCTTTAACTCGTTATTAAGAACATTCGTCCAATTAGCAACTGTTAATTTATCTAATTGTCCAGTTGAACTATCAATTTTAACAGGACTATTTAAATAAGGTAACAATACTGTACGAGCATTTCTAGATGCTTTATAAATAGTTCTTACTTCACTCATATAAGCATAGTCTGAACTCGCAGCATCACAAGTGTAATTATCATTAAAATATGTTCCACTATCTCCTACATATTTACGAGCAAAGATATATCCTTTATCTCCTAATGCATCTAAAGTATTTAATAATGTATTTTTAACTAATGTTCCATCTCCGAATGCAGGGTTATCTAATTCGCCATTTCCAGCAATATTAAATTTTTGAACCCAAGCAATACTTTCATTAACTTTAGCTGTAGATACTGTTCCCAAAGCTAAGCCAACTGCAGGAATTGAATATCCTAAACTATTAAATAAGCTATTTCCATATTTATCACCATCTTGAGCTATAATAACAGATACATCTTTAGATGGTGTTGCAAGACTTTTAAGATCTGGCAAAGCTGTTACATCAATATGACTTGTATCTGCTCCATATACTACATTAGCAGGCATATGTTCATTAAACATATTATCGCATATTGTTTGAATAGCTTCTACATTAGATGCTAAAAAGCCAACAGGTGCTTGATATACTGCAAATTGCTTAATAGTTCCATTAGCATATACTTGTAAGTCTTTTATTTCAGAATAGTCAACATTAACAGGAGTTGGTTCATTATTTGTATCATAAAATAACCCAATATATAAGTCAAACCCTTCTTTTGATGCTCTATCGTATTCAGCAAGTTGATACCAAATTTCTTCGGTAGCACTATTATTGAACGTAATACCAGTTTCAAGTTCAAATTGTTCTAACGAATAAAAATGCTTCATTCTATTATCTTCATCAAAACCTGTAATTGCAGCATTATCAAAGTCAGCTTGTTCTTTTAAATTTGTATAAAAAACAAAACCACTTATAATATCTGTATTTTTAGTATCTCGTCCTAAACCTCCGTTTCCCAACGTTATTTTTACGTCATTCATTTGTCTATTTTTATTTTAATTTTTTATTGTTGCTATTTAAAAATATAGTGACCACATTAAGTAGCCTCTATATTTTTATAGGTATTATGCTGTTGCTAAAACATAAACTCCAGTTCCTGCAGTAAATGTTCTAGTAGCTCCTGAACGTACTAAACTTGAAACAACTGTTCCATAATAAGCAGGGTTCTTTTCATCTGCAAATAACTCTACATTTCCTAATGAGAAACGTACTAAGTCTGGATGATAAAATAACAATGCTTTTTCTGTTCCACCACCTGTTGCAGGATCATTAATTGCACCTGTATTTGTGATATTTAAAACAGTTGAACGCATAAATACTTCAAAACCACCAATAAAACCAACTGAACCTTTTGCTAAAACATTATTCATTAAAGCTGGTTCATAATGAAATTCTGGTAAATTTATTAAGTCAGCATATGCATTAGCATCTACTAATAGTTTACGTCCTTCCATAGGTACATCTGCTAAATTGAATGCTTGAGCAGCTGCCAAAATATCTGAAAAAGTTAAAGTTGAACCAGTTGCATTTGCAGTTAAACCTTTTGCCCATTCATAAGCAGTCCAGTCACCAATTTGTTTAAAAAGTACTCTACCCATTTGAGAAGTAACTGATGTTAATTTATCATAGCTATCTTCTGTATCTTCAATAGATGTAACTACTACTGGATCTGCTGAATATTCGTGGTTTAAATATGTTACATCCACATCAGTTCTTGAACCAATACTAGCTGGTAACGTAGATCTATCTCTTTCTGCAGTTAAAGCTCCCGCTACAGGAACATGTACTGAACGACCTTCAATAAAGGCACTATCATTTACTGCGTATTTAAAATAAGCGTTATCTGGATATAAAAGATCTTGCACTTTAGGGATCCATAATTCTTTTTGTATCATTTTTTAATTTTTTTTATTTAATTTTAATTTTTATTTATACAAAGGGTATCATTAACATACCCTCTATATAGTTAATATCCCGCCAAAGAATTATTTTTTTAAATTCTCAATATAGGCGTTTTTTAATTCATTATAAAGTGTTAAATTAGTTTCTCTTAAACGTTTTAAATAAGATGGATCATGTTTTTGATACCAAGCATAATTTTTATCAATAGTTTTTTCATTATTTACTATTATATTATCTGTTAATTTGATAGCTGGTATTTCAGAAACAGGCATTTTATCAATTAACGTTTTAACTTTATCAAAGTCAATAAGAGCTAACTCATAAAATTCTTTATATTGTTCTTTATTAATTTTATTTTGTGTTATACTTAAATTCAAATATGTGTTAATTCGTTCTTCTTTTGTTTTATTTTTTAATTCTGATAATTCACTTTCAAATGTATTCACTTTTTTAGTCAACTCAGTAATTAAATTATCTTTTTCTTTTAACATATCATTTATTGACAATATTACTTTTGAATATTTATTATCATTTTCAGATACTTCAATATTTAAAGATGCTATTAACCTATCTGCAAGCGTAACCATATCCTCATCTAACTCTTTTTTAATTTTTGTTTTACGAGGCTTTCTTTTATTATCTACCTTTTTAATATCTTCTTTAACAGGTTCTACTTTAGTATCTTCTTTAACAGGTTCTACTTTAATATCTTCTTTAACAGGTTCTACTTTAGTATCTTCAATTTTTTCTTTTATTAATTTTTCTTTATTATTATGCAATACTGATAATTCTTCTTTAATTTTATTAATATCACAACCATTTAAAGAAAATGTTACTAAATAATTTTCATTAAGTTCAATACGAGCATCCGTATTAGCAGGTAATGCTGTAATACTTGCTTCTTTTAGTACAGCCTTTGTAACTAAAACTGTACCATCTTCCAATAAGTCATACTCAATAGGTTTAAAACCAATTGAAATACCATCGATAATGCCTTTATTTATCTTGTTTGAAATTTTACTAACTTCTTCATCATCAGTATCTAAAACTGGTTCTGCTAGTAAAACATCATTTTCAATTGTGAAGTTATCCCATTTACCTAAAACTTTATCAGGGTTATGGTTAAACAATACTGGAATATTAGTATCCTCTGGTATCTCAATACCTGATGTTAATACTTTAAAACCGTATTCATTTACTTTTTCTGTTGATAATTTATATTTCATATTATTTTTATTTTTTTTAATTAACTATTTATTTGATAAGCTACCTCACTATTAATATCCAAGTTTAATAATTTAATTAATTCATACTCTGGAACTCCTGTTAAGTCAAGTAACATAAATTTATAAGTTGTCCTAGCAACCTTGATACCTTTTTCAAAAGTTATTAACTCTGTTGAATATCTATGTACAGAATTAGCGAAAAATTTATTTGTTTTTGGATCAAATGACGGTAAAATACTACCATTTACTCCTTCTAATACTTTAAAAACATTATCAGATAATTTCATTGTATCTAAATAATATTGAGTAAGTATATCTCCTGAATTTAAGTCTAATGGAGCTTCAACAGCTGTATAAACATCTACATAAACCATTGGACGTTGTATTCTATTACTAAATTGTTCAATATTACTATCAATTTTTATATCTAATAAAGCAGCTGGAAATAACGCAAGTCCTTTATTTTGGTTTAAAATTTGATCATTATATAAACTAAAATATTTAATATTTAAATTAGTATCTTCTTTATCCATTAAGAAGTATTTGAAAAATGTAAAAATGTAAGTTAGCATATTCTTTTATATTTTTTTAAACATATCTTTTAATAATAAATTCATATTATCTTCTATAATTCTATTAAATTCTCTATATATTTCTTTTTTAGACTTATCTGATACACCAATAAATGTACGTGCAGGCAATGACTGACCATCCCCTTCATTTTGCCATTTACCATATTTAACAGTAGTCGCTTTAACAATACTATTCTTAGTACTCCATTTAATACTATTTTTCATTTTACCAGACTTAACCAAACTTGGTATTTTATTAGTATTCTTAGATACTTGCCATGACTTATTATCCCATGACTTTGTTGCAAAAGCATTATCAGTATCTTTTGCTAATATATCTTTTGCATGTTTAGTTAATAGCCTTAATATTTTATTCCATTGATGATGCATTATTTGTAAATTTTGTTCTATATTTTGTTTCTAAATAGTCTTTATCTAACGGATATATTTTGCCAAGCTCACTATCAATTTTTATTTGATCTAATAGTGATAAATTTTCAAAAGTATCAAATTTAAACTTTAAACCATCTGGAATAACATTCAAATTAACTAATTTTGGAAATAAAACAGCATTTATATAAAACTCAAGTCGCCTTAGATCTGACTTTATTTTTAAACTAAATTGATCATTATGAGTAGAACTTTGAGCATAACCAGAACCAGAATGTGAGTCTGTTATTTCAGTCCCTCCTATTATACGCTTGCTTATCTCCCCATTTATTCTATCAATAAATTTATCATATACATTAAAAGCATCACTATTATTATTTTCAACAAATTCTATTGACTCATTCTCATCTAATACCGCCCATGCTGACT
>Ga0256913_10001390_pt1 | contig 12430 bp, 10 predicted proteins | sample Axial_MatmetaG_FD_185970 | JGI IMG/M metagenome (GOLD analysis project Ga0256913, IMG submission 185970) | Deep-sea worm associated microbial mat communities from Axial Seamount, Juan de Fuca Ridge, Pacific Ocean - Axial_Mat | ecosystem: Environmental > Aquatic > Marine > Oceanic > Microbial...
ACGGAACTTCCCCTAACTATTTCTTTTACGTTCTTCATAATTATAAAATAAAAAGGCGGACGATTAACTCGACCGCCCTTTAATTAATTTTAAATTTTAGTACTACCAAGTAAGTGCATTACTGTTTTTAGCAGCAGGAAGTGAAGCCATCCAATCATCAAGATCATCTTCAACAATACTACCTTGATGAGTTGCAGGATTACCTAAAGCAGTTTCAAAAGCAACTTCTGTTGAAAGAGAAGTAGTCTTATCATACTGGTTATCTGAACTCCTATACTCAGCTTCATGCTCTATAAGTATTACATTATACTCACCACCTTTTTGTGTACGAATTTCTGGGTATGCTACTGGGAACCATATACGATTCTCAATACCTCTATAGCTAAGTGAATGCTTTTCAACATCACGAATAACTTCCCAAGAACCTTGTCCACGATTAGCTTTAGTATACGACTTAACAGGACTAGTAGTAACTTCTACCCAATTACCGTCATTATCTACATAATTAAGGAAAGCTTCGAATTCAACTTGTGTGAGCTCGTCAATATCCTTAACACTAGTAGTACATTCAGGAATTTTCTTACCTGTAAGTACAAGATTAGCAGAAGCTAAAGCATTAGGTGTAACACGTGCACCACCTTTAACAGACAATTTGCCTTTATTAGCAGTAATACGTTTTCTAAGACCATCAAAAATATTTACAGAAGCATCACCAGATTTAGCAACATAACGATAAGTTTCAGTAAATTGACCCGGATGCTCTATAATGTCTTTATAAACAAGACGAAGAACAAATTCTGTACCTGCTACAATAGTATCCTGAATAGGACCAAAAGTAACAGCCTCTTCAGTTTTTGCTACATAATCTTCTTTACTATAAACTTTTACAAAACGACCATCAATAGGATCTGATATAATCAGTCTACGGATAGATACTTCAGAACCATCAGGTTTAACTTCTGTACGAACATCAGCAGAACCTTCGGCAATATAAATTACAGGAGTAGTAAGGAAACTATCAGCACCTGCACTATAACCTTTCATTTCTTCAGTAAGAACTACTATCTCACCTTCAGCTATATGTTCTTGTATTGTATTAATCGAGGCACCGCCAAACCCTCCAGTATAGCGGTCAATATCCTTACCGATTAATATCTCATTTACTCTTTTAAGCATAATTAATTATTTTTATTATTTTCATTTTTATTAGGTTGGGATGGCGGTATCCCTAAACTTTTAAGGAACAATAGCGCAGCTACCTCTACTATCTCAATATGATTTTGAGAAGGAATATCTATATACTCTGTAGAATGATTCGCCAGTGTAATTTTAGAAGGATAACGTAAATATCTCAAATGATAAACAGGTACTGTATAATTACCATCAGATAATAACACTACACCAGTATCATTAAAAAGCCTAATAGGCTTAGCACTGCCGTAATGTAATATATGTGGACTATAAGGATCTGTTAATTGAGATGTTACAGTAGCAGACGAAGAGTCCACTACACCCACTCTTTTGATTACTAAGGTACCTTCAGAATTATTAAACTGTATAGTTACCTCTTCATTCAAAGCATGTAAATAATTACTAGGTAAAGAAGCTACATAGCCATTTGACCTAAAAGTATAGTTAGTGGTATTAATTGATACCTCTGAAACAAGATTCTTTAATTCATCTGTAACAGTTTGAGTCTCTTCAAAAGACTCTATTTTATTAGAATATTTTGTTTCAACAAATTGTATAAGTGCAGTATTCAGCCAATGAAATATTACATCAGATTTGACAATGCCAACCTGATCATATTTATGTATAGCGTACTCAAACGCACCTTGCATTTCCCTTGGAGTCATACTATTCTTTCTTTGTTATTTCTATATTATGTGACTGATAACGAGGATCAGCAATATTTTCCAATATTAAATTAACAGCTAAAGCCACTATCTCTGGATGTACTTGAGGCATTAAAAGTCCTTTAGTATCTTCCTCACTATTCCAAAATATATTCTCATAATTTGTAATCCAACGAGGATGGTTTTTATCTAAAGCTAACTTTTTAGGTTCCATTAGATAAGATACATACAACCATTCAGGTTCTACATAAGGATCGTAAATAACATTGATTTCACCTTCTTTTAAATACACAAAAGCATTCCTTAAATAAGGTTTGTTAGTAGGTGTTTCTACAAAATCATTTATATCTTTTTGTTCTATTACAACCGTTTCTAATGGAGCACTTTTACCTTTAACCTTAAAATCTGCCCCGACATAAAACATATAATGAGGCATAGTAGGAGCAGGAGTAGACCCATCAGGAACAGTAGATACGATATTAACAACTGCTATATTTGGATGGTATCTGTGAGGCCTAAAGTAGGGATAAGCAGCAGGATCATGCTGATATTCGAGTTCCCTAGAATAACGAATTAGATTACTCAAGTCATCAGAACGCTTAGTAACAGCACCGCCATGTAGAGTATCAAAACCCTCATGACGATAGTTATTACCAAACATTTTTTGTTTAACTAGCTGTATCTGAGCTTCGTTTAACCAGTAAAGTATTTCATCTTCTGTAAAATTGACAGAGTCTATTATAGAGTTAGATTTATCTATCCCCATTTTAACTCCTTCAATCATCTCTAATACTGTCATTACTTAACTGTAGTTTCGTTTAATATTGTAGCTTTTATTTCTGAATTTTCTTTGTTATCTAAATAATCAATAGCTTCCTCTAAAGTTCTACCTAAAGTAGTAGTACCATATGAATAGATGTTCTTATTCTTACGAACAACGTTTTTAGCAACTGCTTCCTTAATAAGGAATTCAGTCATACGGTGTTTGTTATTAACCCACTTATCAAAGAATCTTTGAGGATTCTGTTCAAGTAAAGTAGCTAGCCTATCTTCAGCTACTGAGTCTGATACATCATCAGCTTTGTAACCATACAATCTGAGTGCTTTACGAATCTCACTATTAGACATCTTATCAAATTCTTTGTAAGCTTTACGTTTAAGTCTGTTATATTCGTTTTTCTTCTCAGCTTCTTTAGCTTCATTACTTATATAATAATGTGCTGTAGGTTTACGATCATCTATTGATGAAGCCACTCGTTTGTGACCTTTTAGAAACAAATATTTCAATTCATCATAAGGGTCTGAAGTATCTAAAAATAGATCACCAGAACCCATCCTAACTCTAAATGAATCCCAAAAGTTTGAGTTAGGGCCTAGTTCTAAGCCTAGGATTTCGCCGAGTCTTTCGGCATCTTCTTTTGATAGGCCAGTATAAATACGACCTGATCTAGTAAAGTAAGGTCCAAGAGCATCATAACAATTTGGGTAACGTGTAACACCCGACCAATCTTGACTAGTAATATGTTTAATCTTTACTTCCATAATCTCGTTTGATTAGAAGATTTATAATATAAATCAGGGGCCCGAAGGCCCCGATTTGTTAATTTGTTTAGGCAACTTCCATGATCAGTTCCCCTGAGGTAGTAGGATCTTTCACCATAATACCTTGCTCGGTAAGGAAGTTAACAGTGTAACCATCCTTAGCATTAGCACGAAGAGTTGATTTAGATTTTGCATGACCTACACCAGGTGCAACAGAACCAGCTACATGCCACATAGACATTTCACGATCCTTACGAACAACTTTCTGTACGTTAGACTCACCGTCTCTCATACCAAAGTCAACGAAGGTCATTCTATATGACTCAAGCGGCTTACCACTAACTGGATGTAAAGTCCTATTATATACTATATCATCATACAATGGGAAATGCTTCAAAGTAAGTTCAATACCATTAAGCATCTTGTATGTAGTAAACTGTCCACCTAAAGTAAGTTCTTGACCAGAACCTGATACAAATTTAGTATCAATAAGCTGATAACCAGAAGCTTTTTCTTTAAGTACACGGTCAAATTCTTTCATACCCATTTCACCTGTAAGGGCAACGAATTTACGCTCACCTTTAGAAAGGATATTGTATGAAAGGTTAAACAGATAATCTTCCAGCAAATCAGCTGTCAACTTAGTATAAGTTTGACGATTTGAAGGAGATATTTGTTGAAGCAGACCAGCACCAATATATACAGGACGACCGTTAGTACCCTTAAGATCAGTAGTACCATCCGGATTTGCGTTATACTTAGAATAAACTAAGAAACGATCAATAGTCTTGTACCATTGACGAAGTGCTTGCCACTCCTGATAATCAGACCACAGATAAGAAGACTTACCAGTTTTCGGGTCTTTCATTTCGATTACCATCTTACTAGAATAAGCAGAACCAGTAATATCGTAAGCTAAACGCATAGTAGTCAAATGATTTCTCAGTTTGAACGGAGTGTTGTAGTTTACAATATCAGCTTCTTCACTATATTCTTCGTAAGCTGAACCTTCCCTACTTACCTTACTGAACTTCTGCAGAAGGTTTGCGGGTATGTATGATTCGGCTTTACCATCAGCGACAAATACTGTATAAACATAATAGTCACCGTCTTGGTAAGGAGCACCAGATACACGAGCTTGGAATTCACGCTCGTCAAATGCTAAAATAGCACCAGGTCCAAACCACTTCTCTTTCATATAAAGAAGAATTGGAGTTTGGTTAATACCAGGAGTATCTGTACTCTGTACACTATGACCTTGCCATTTGGCGTCATAGATTTCAATGGCTTTGTCATGAGCTATCATTACAGGCCATTCATACTGTCTATTCTCAACAGTAATTGTTTTTCCTAATCCTGAAGTCAGGAAGTCGATTACACTACTTTCATATGTTCCAAAAATGTAAGACAGAACAGTAGATACTTCGTGAGGTTTAGTCATCAAAGCGTTTGACAACATGTTCTCGTCTACTAAATCTGAAAACCACTTAGAACGGTATAGTTGCAACCCATTAAGAACCGTATTATTCATTTAATTTAGTTTTAATTATTAGTTAAAAAGGACTTCTCAATTGACTGCTAGCCATATCCCATATGTCAGAAACTGAACTACCTCCTTGGCCGGATTGATTTCTACCCCGTGCACCTTTATTTGCGAGTTTCTTCCTTAGTCTACTAGCAGCTTCAGAAGTTGCTTTCTTCTGAACTTTTTGAACAAAAGCGTCACCTTTCATTGTAAAGAAAGCAGATTCTATCATGTTCCTTTGAGACTTGATATAATCCTCTTGATAACGTGTCCTACCATTTTTAGAAGGTTTGAAAATATACTCAAATAATTCCTGTTTTTCCCTTTTAGTTAAAGGTATACCACGTATGTCGTTTAACGCTTCTATTTCATCCTTTACGCTTTCAACATACTTTTGTTGCTCTTGTATAAGAGCCGCCCTCTGATTTTTCTGCTCCTCTAATAGCTTTTCCGACATTTGCTCTTTATACTCACTGAGCATGTCTAGAGCGTCCTCAGCCTCTTCTTTTAGTACACCAGCATCCTCATATCGTTCTATAGCACGTTCGATTTTATCTCCACTGTAACCTTTAGTTTTTAAATGTTCCCTGATTATTCTTTTTTGCTCTTCGTAAGATTCTATATCAACTTTATCTGGTTCAATATCAGCAGAAGTATTTTCAATATAATCTTTTATAGAACCCCCATTACGTACAAATTCGTCCATACGAGCCAATTCTACTGAAGCATATTGAGGCTTAGAATTTTCTTCTACTACTGCTTGTATAAAATCTACAACATCTTCCATAGATTCAAACTTCTCATCACCAAGTTCAAACCCAAATTTTTCAAACATTTTCTCTTGTACATAAGCAGCAATATCTGACTCTGCTTCACCTAACTCAGAAGGTTCTGAATCATCCTCTTCCTCTTTATCTTTAAGTGGTAAGTCGTCTTCATCCTCATCTTCATGAGTATGGTCTTCTAATTCATCTTCGTCCTCTTCAATAACATCTTCTTCATCCTCACCTTTATCTTTTAAAGGGATGTGATCAAGTTGTTCTTCTGGAGTACTTTTCTTTTGTCTACTGGTACCTTTTTTAAGATCTTCAGGACCAGGCAGTTTTTCGACGTCATCGTCTGTATCAACCGAAATTGCTCTATCCGAGATACTCTGGGCTACTGCCGTAAACCCACCAAAAATATCATTTTCCATAACTAGCTAGTTTGTGTTTTCTGTTTAGATTTTACTCTAATTTCTTTTTCTTTTATTCTTTCTTGAGCTTGCGTAGCCCTACGTTTTTCTTCTATATCTTGTTGTTTTATATTAAGTTCCTTATTGAATTTTTCCCTATCAATAAAATGCTTAGTATTTTCTATATTTGTTTTAGATTCTGCTTGTATTAATGCTACCTCTATAGCAGTCTTAGAATCACGTATAGAATCGCTTTCACGTTGTTCTATCTCCGCAGCTTTCATAGCAAGTTTAGCTTCTTCTGTTTCTTTACGCATGGCTTCAACCTCCATTAAAGCTTCTTGTTGCGGCTGCTGTTGTTGTTGCTCTCGTTTAGCTCTTTCTTCTTCTAATTTTTTAAGTTTACCTTTTATATCTGTAAGATTATTTGAAGTCATTATTTCAGCAATTTCAGATAATTGAGCACCATTTTGCATAGCAGGCTGGTAAAGTTGTTTAAGCATTTGGAGATTAAGATTTTCCTCAGTACTATCTGTTACAAATATATCAAAATCTGAGTACCAAAAATCATCTTCAATATCTAAAAATACTCTGTCCATATCACTTGTAATGTAATTTAATTTTTTCTTACCTGTATCATGCCATACATTTTTAGCGATATTTAAAAGGTTATTTAAGACCCTACGTTTTACTTGATTATGTGCAAAGAAAAGATGTTCAGTAATATGAGAAGATTGTACGATAGTTTGTTGTACATTACCTACTAATTCACTGGATTGTACTTGACCTTGTCGTTGTCTAGATACCCCAGATAACTCACCAATCATCTCCTCTATTTTATCCATTAAATGAATATACTCAGCGATTACATTAGACATAGTAAGATCTACTTGACCAAACTGATTAAACGAAGAAGGTTTACCGCCTTCCCTACCTGGTATATCCCAACCATCCTCATAAGGATTGATAAGGTTAACACCAGCAGAAGACAAATAGTGAAGCCATTTATTAACATCCACCCCCATTGATTTAGGTATTTGAGTAACATCCATATTTATTACTTTACCCTTATCCCTAGCCAATGCTAGTTCTAAACGATACCATATTACAATATACATATACTGCAGAGGTTTCATTATTTCCACTAACGATTTAGGCGCAGTATTATTATTATTAAAAACAATACCTACATAAGGCAATTTAGCACTATTTGGATTATCTATAGAGATAGATTGCTCTGGTACAGGTTGTATACCAACATAAATATCATCACCTATTCTATAACCTTCCCATACTTCTACTACCCAATCCCAAGTAATATGCTCGCCTTCTTGTTTGATGTAACCTTCGTCTACAACATCCTCCACAATTTCACCTGTCTCATCTTCGTAAGTAATAAAACCTACCTTCTTATAAGATTTCCAAGTTACATGCCATACATCTATAGTATTACCTGTAAATACATCATAATCATTGTAACCTTTTATAGGGATATTACGCCATCTAATGTGGTTAAATTCACCACCGTCACGTTTACTTTCGTAACCAGATTGCCTGTAAGTTTCTAACAGATTTTTTAAATCTGATTCCTCCATTATATCATAAAATCTATCATAGATAGCAGTAGGGGTCATACGCATTCTACGTACGGCCCACTCACCATCTTCAATGAATTTTACTTCAGGACTATAGTCAAATCCAAAATACAATGGATTTACACGTTCTAATATAGGTTCGCCATTGATTTGACCAGTATAATAAACTTCTAGGGCAGCGCACATTAAATCGTGGTACCCTTCCATAAATTTATATTTAATATTTTCCTTCTCTTTTAGATACTGAAGAGTATGATAAGCTGTCATTTCAGCAATATCAGAATAATCTTTATTCATATAATTGCCTATCTCTATCATTTTATCTACTTCTTCCTCAGTAGCTGGAACGTTAGGGTTCTCTTCAGCTAACTGCTTCATTTTTTGAAGCAACAATTCTAATTGTTTTGATTGATATTTAGTAGTAGCTTCTTCATTTGTTTGTGCTACTTTAAAAGAAAAAGGGCGTTTAGTTTCTTCACCTAATAGTAAATCTATTTTAGGTTTTATAATATTAAAATTTTGTAAAGAAGCTGGGAAGCTGTCATTTACTTTATAAGGATCTGTAACATACTTTAAATCTCTTTCATCAAATACACTATTGTACAAATCATAAGCGATTTTCATTTGGTGTTTTCGATTGATACTATTATTATTACCAAAATAAAATTTAGAGATATAAGCATCTACAGTGGTTTTACGCCACTTTTCATCTTTCTTTTTTATAGGAAGCATTTGATAAGGAACTACCTGTGCTTCTGGATTATAAAATGATGCCATTCTGTTTAAATTAAGTTATACGTATAATCTTCATCGTAGCCTGTGAATAAACCGTTTGGAAATAAAGTGCGCTTTCTAACTTCCATACGTTTGTTTTTTACATGTACTTTATGCAGTTGTTGACGATACATCATTACTAACATGAAAGCCATACAATTATGAACAGCGACTCCTCCGGCTATGTAAGAATTGTCTCCCTTAACTTCAAAATTGTATACTTTTTCTTTTACCCCCTTTTCTTCCCCTATTAATTTTATAGGGGTCCAGAACCCATCTCCAGTCTCTAATTGATAATTCTTCTCTATCATGTTTACTTCAGGTACTGTTTTGAATTTTAAAGATCTAGAGGCTATTTTATTTATGTACTTTCTAGAAATGCTCAAAGAATATTGAGGTTTGCCTTTTCTATTCTTATTAGAGATATATCTAATAGAAGACCATATATTATTATCTATTAAAAGTTGCCTTACTTGAAGTAGTAAAGTTTTATATATACCAGCAACTTCTATCACTTCCCTCTTGTATCCATCATATTTGGCATTACTTTTTTGATGACCATCTCCTTCCAAATATCCAACTAATAGCATTAGAGTATTTTTAGAATTATATATATAAGTAGAAAGTTTTTTATTATTCGGTTTTCCCCCGTGCTCTAACAGGAAATTAGATAATTTTTCAGATGTTTTTACTATTTGTATATACCCTTTCTCTTTTCTAATTTGTGCGGGTTTGGCTATATACTTTCTATTATTATATTCCCTATATTCTCCCTCACTATATTTATCTAAAATAGTTGCGATTTTAATAGCCATCTGCTCCTGATTACTTTGCAAACAAAAACTAATTTTTCTAGAAGATTCGTTTACATAACCATCCGATACATACCAGCCTAATAAATACATTAGATCATCAGAATATTTATTATCTTTTAAAAATTTACGTTTAGGTAATAGAACAAATTGGTATTTATAAGTTAAATCTTTTGCTTCTTTAAAACCAATATTATTTAAAGCCTTTACCCTTGTATTATGTTTTTTTGTTTTTACAAAAGCTGTTAAAATAGGATGGTTTTCTGTAACTACTAAAGGTTCATAAGAACCTATTACTTTAAATTTTAAAATCTTTTCTTCAGGTATTCTATTGCCTACTTCAGTTACTGTTTGTAATTTACCTGTATGGGTAATTACATTATCCCCTTTCTTTATGTATTCTATCGGTTTAAAACCTTCTTCTGTAGATATCATAGTACCAGCAACAAGACAGCGGTCAAAGTTACCTTTATCGTTGTAGGCTATAAGTTCTTCCAATAAAGGTTCTGACATTATTTTGGTAAGATTCTTCTTACCCGGAGCATATTCTTCTACTAGCCAATCCCTAATAGCACCTTCACCCCAATCTTTAATATGTTGATTCATATGTATACCCTTCTTACGGTCTACTTTAGAATCTTTTATTATATCCCCGATTAAATCATTTGGTTGGTCTGCTAATAAATGAGTAGCATTTATCTTCTCAAAATAGAAAAACAACCCCTTCTTTTCGTTCTCATAAAGTAGGGTGGCATTATAGTACATCAATAATTTGCGTACATTTTCATAATATTCTGCTGCTGTATCTGGCCTACCTGTATATTCAGCCACTACAGTATCAGTGTAATATTCCCCTACTACAAACCTTTTGTAAATAAAAGTAGAACCTAAAGAGTTGGTACCAGATTTGTCATGGTCATAAGGGTCTGTACCAGCAATGTATAAACCCCAAGGAGCATTAGGCACAGGATGTTCCCAAATGACAATTTGTCCTCGGGGGTCATCTTGTGGATCAAGTCTGTACCTAACTATATCCTTGGCTTTTAAGGGGTCTACAGGCATCCATTTTAATTGTCCTTCATTATCAAAGTACAATTCCCCTACTTGTTTATAATTCCTTATCTTTTCATTATTACGTATAAATGAAAGATGCCTTTGCAAATCTGCTTTTGGAAATATATTAGTACCTAAATCTAAAGTTGCTTCAGCAGGTATTATTGGCTGCTCGGCTATATGCCTGTCTATAGCTTTCCTATCTGTAGCATTCTTAATTACCCTAGCTCTTTGGTTTAATATATACTTTTTGGCTACTTTTACATTTGTATTACCGTCTTTATCCATAAAAGGAATACCATTAAAAGGATCATTTACATCATCCTCATTATAATACTCCCCTTCTAAATTAGCGTATTGTGGTACAAAGAAACCACATTTCTGACCTATATTATCCTCATCCCATATATTCTCTAACTCTAAACAGTTATAGGCTTTAGGTCTTTCAAATAATTCTTTTAAACCTTCAAAGTCTTCCCCTTCTTCACCACCAGTACCAAAGGCAACCATAGTACCAAATACATGAGACCCTTGTTCAACTGAAGGTCTAGCAATCTGCCATACTTGTAGTAAGTTACGAAATTTACCAGCCTCCTCAAATATAATTAGTTTACCTTTTTTACCCCTAGCTTTCTGTGGATCATTCTTTAAAGTAACCCCCATTATTTCAGACTTGTAACCAAGTTCTACTTCTACACCAGTATCATCTTTCTGTAAAAATGAAGCCCTACGCCACATCATTGTATTCTTTACTTGACGCTTTTTATACCAGGCTGTATGTTGATCAAGAAAATCCATACCGTCCCAAGCCTTTGTAAGGATACCATCTTTAACAAGGAATTCTGTTTCTGCAGCTAAAGCAAAACCTTTTGATTCCCTAAAGAAATAATAGTTACGAATAAGCATAGAAGCTATCTTATAAGAGTATCCTTTACGTCTTGCTTTAAGTACTATTAAATGTTTTCCTTGCTCATCACATGCTTCTATAGCATCAAAAAAGAATCTATCATAGTCATAAAACCTAGGAAAGTCCCTGACACTTTGTGCCCTGAGACTTGTAACTCCTTGTGCTACCTCTATCTCTATCTCTTTGATTAAATCAATAGGAAAGTAGTTTAAATAAAAATAATAGTAACCAGAAATAAAATCACCATCTGGTGCTGTATAACCAAATTTACACCTCTCGAATTCTGTTGACCAGTACCTTATATACTCTGAGGTACCAGGAGGTGCAAAAGTATACTGCCCATACTTCTGAAAATGTAAGGCAGGTTGCCTAAATTTATCGCTATTCTTAGTCTGTTTTAGTTTTACCATTCTTCTTAAACCATTTAGGATATTTACCCCTTAAATATTCTAACTCTTCTACAGTAAATTCCAATTCTCTCCAATGTTCAGCATCCGCATGAATATCATCTATAAATTCCCCAGATGAATATACTTTCCACATTTCTTTAGGCACGTTTAATAAAAATTCTACTTCATCTACATCAACTAAATCATAATCATACTTTTCCCCATCTTTAACGTCTATATGAGTCATATCTTAATTATTTTTAATTTGACTAATCATTCTTGGTCTGCTTGAGCTTTACGTTCATCTTCTCTCTTCTTTTCCCTGTATTCTAATAATTTACCCATACCATAAAACAAAAACATTACTGCAACTAATAATAAAGGGTAGAAATCTTTACTGGAAATTATATTTGTCATCATCATTATTACTTCTTGAACTGTATAAGAAAGCAAATAGTAGCACTACTACCCACACAATTATTGCTGTATTCTTTACCATAGAATACCCACTATAACTCAAAAAGGCCCACCTCTGAAGATCCGCGTATATTTGCATTTTCTAATTGTTCTTTTTGTACTTGTTTCTCTAACTTATCTAATGATTGTACCAAATTACCCAATTCTTTAGCGTTCTTAACTATAGTAGAAATATCTTCAGGATTAGCTGTTTTAAAGTATTCTTCAATAGTTTCTAAAGCTAATTTAGTAGACCTTAATAAACGTAATGAAACGCTATCTTGTAATTCCTGGTATTTCTTTATAGCAGCTTGTACTAATTCATCGGGTTCCCATTCAGGAAAATC
>Ga0256913_10001391_pt1 | contig 12426 bp, 11 predicted proteins | sample Axial_MatmetaG_FD_185970 | JGI IMG/M metagenome (GOLD analysis project Ga0256913, IMG submission 185970) | Deep-sea worm associated microbial mat communities from Axial Seamount, Juan de Fuca Ridge, Pacific Ocean - Axial_Mat | ecosystem: Environmental > Aquatic > Marine > Oceanic > Microbial...
GATTGGCGATATAGTCGTAGAGTATCGGGATGGACTCGAAAATGTGACGGTAGAAGAGAATATCGCATGGCTCATAGATGAGCTTCCAGCCCTCTCTATCGCCATGGCGGTGGCTTCCGGTACGGCAGTCGTGAAAAACGCTTCCGAATTGAGGGTGAAGGAGAGTGACAGGATTTCGAGCGTGGTGGAGTCTCTGAAGAGATGCTCCATCGAGTGCGAAGAGTTCGAAGATGGTTACACCATCACCGGTGGAGAGTTGAAAAGAGCGGTCATCGACAGCCACGGTGACCATCGTGTAGCTATGAGTTTCGCGATAGCGGGGCTGATTTGCGGGATGGAGATAGAGGATATCGAATGTATAGATACATCGTTTCCCAACTTTTTCGATATCCTCTCGCGAGTGACGGAGTATAGTATATGAAGATAAAGCTGGCATCATCATATGGATTCTGCTACGGTGTGAAAAGGGCGATTCAGATAGCTGAAGAGCACCCCGGAAGCGCCACATACGGCCCTCTCATACACAATAGAGACGAGATAGACAGGCTCAAGAATCTATACAATATAGGTTTGGTCGAAAATCTCGATCAGGCGAGGGGTGAAGATTCGATAGTCATCAGGACTCACGGTATTCCGAAAAATGAGCTGAAGCAGTTGAAAGCCGAGGGTAAAAAGATCATAAACGCTACATGCCCGTATGTCACCACTCCACAGCAGATAGTGGAGAGGATGAGCAAAAAGGGTTATAGCATAGTGATATTCGGAGATGAGAAACATCCGGAGATAAAGGGTGTGGTCAGTTATGCCGAAGATGAGAGAGACGCTTTCGTCGTACTCGAAGAGAGCGATCTGGATGGCTTGCCCATAGGCTCCAAAGTCGCCATCGTGGCACAGACCACGAGAAAACCTCGAGATTTCATGAAGATCGTGAACGCTTTGATTCTCATGGCGAAGGAGGTCAGAGTATTCAATACGATATGTAACGCGACATTCGAAAATCAGGATGCCGCCGCCGAGTTGGCGAAAGAGGCGGATGTCATGATAGTCATCGGTGGCAAACACTCGTCCAACACCAAACAGCTTCACTCCATATGCTCCAACTACTGTGAAGAGAGCTACCTGATAGAGAACGAGAGCGAACTTCTCCCCGAGTGGTTCGAAGGCAAGAGTGTATGCGGTATCAGCGCCGGTGCTTCGACTCCGGACTGGATAGTCCGAAATGTAGTGGAGAGAATCGGAAAGATAGCTACCGTCGAGTGAGCTTCGAAAGCTCCAGTACGGCATCCATCGCGGTGCCCATCATCTTGTCTATATGACTCTCTTCGACGATGTAGGGTGGCATGAAATATATCACATGCCCCAGAGGTCTGAGAAGTACTCCATGCTTCAAACCGTATCTGTATATCTCCAATCCCGGCCTCTCTACAGGCAGGGATGCGTCGAGGGTGAGAGCCGATATCATTCCGCACGATCTCGTATCCGAAACGATATCGATATCTTCGAATTTTTCGAGCCACCCTCTCATATACGACGCTCTCTTTTCGTTGCCACTCAATACATCGTCCTCTTCGAAGATATCCAGAGTCGCCAAAGCGGCACTGCATGCGAGGGGATTGCCGGTATAGCTGTGAGAGTGTAGAAACGAACCGCTTCCGCCGTAATCGCAGTAGAACGCTCCATATATCTCGTCACTCGTCAGTAGTGCCGAAAGGGGGAGATATCCTCCGGTGAGACCTTTGGAGAGTGTCATCATATCGGGTGTCACATCCGCCTGCTCGCATGCGAACATCGTTCCCGTTCTGCCGAAGCCGGTCATTATCTCGTCGGCGATGAGATGTATGCCGTATCGTCGCGTCAACTCTCTGGCACCGCTCAGATAGGATGGGTGATAGATATGCATCCCTCCGGCTCCCTGTACGAGTGGCTCCACGATGAAAGCCGATATCTCATCACCATATTTCGAAAGAGTCTCTTCGAGAGCCTGTAGAGCTTTCGCGCTCGCCTCTTCGCTCCCGTCGGTTGGAACGGGTGTCTGTATATTTCGTATCAAGAGAGGCGCGTAGACGCTTTTGTAGAGTCCCACATCTCCTACGCTGAGAGCACCGAGAGTCTCCCCGTGATAACTGTTCGTCAGAGATAGGAAGAGAGTTCTCTCTTCGCCCCTGTTTCTATGGTAGTGATAACTCATCTTCAGAGCGACCTCTATCGCACTCGAACCGTTGTCCGCGTAAAATACCTTTTCCAGACCTGGCGGTGTTATCGAAACGAGTCTCTCCGCCAGCTCGATGGCGGGCATATGTGTGAATCCGGCGAGAAGAACATGCTCCAGTTTCGAAGCCTGTTTCGATACGGCATCGGATATTCTCCGATTGCAGTGTCCGAAGAGATTTACCCACCAGCTACTGATGGCATCGATATATCCGTTTCCTTCGAAGTCGTAGAGATAGACCCCTTCTCCTCTAGATATCGGTATCATGGGCAGGGTTTCGTGATCTTTCATCTGGGTACAGGGATGCCATATCCTATCCAGGTCTCTGCGGGCTATCGTACTATTGTCCATCATCCACTCCATTCTCGGGGTTTTGGCTGTCGTTACCGTCTCTTTCCGTTCCGTATCTCATGAATCCGCCACTTTGGGAGTGGCTGTTTCGGCGAATTCCGTCGCTCATCCGAGAAGTGTCGTCTCTTCGGCTCCGACGCGCCGACGGTGCATAATACGGCTTTAATCACAACTTCACTAAAATATGGCCAGATTTTACCATAAGAAGGCAGACTAAAGTCATGATAGCATGGATGCAGAAACACAACAAATATCTGGTAATCACCATATGGATAGCTACGATAGCGTTCATAGGTGCCGGCTTCGTCGGATGGGGAAGCTACCAGTACGGGAAAAAGGCGGAATATATCGCGAGAGTCGGAGATGTCGAAATCAGCCAGGACAAATTCAATCTCGCATATGGAAATATGTATAGAAAATATGCCGAGATATTCAAAGGCAACTTCGACGACGCCAAAGCCAGAGAGATGCAACTCGCTCAGAGAGTGTTCAAGACTCTCGCTACACAGGCGCTGTTGCTGAATCTCGCCAAAGAGTATGGTGTAATCGTATCGGACGAGGAGTTGGCTACCTATATCGCCTCTATGCCTCTCTTTTCCAAAGATGGAAAGTTCGACAAGAAGATTTACGATTCGTATGTCGGCAATCTCGGTATGAAGGCCAAGAGTTTCGAATCGATTCTCAGAGACGAGTTGGTCGTCGAAAAGATTCTCGCTCTCTTCGAGGTCGATTCCCTCCCCTTCGAGAGAGAGGTGGTTTCCTCCGCTCTCAGCCTTTCGGACAAGATAAAATACAGTTATCTCAACCCGAACACTCTCACCGTCGAACTCGATGAGAAAGAGCTCGAAAAGTACTGGAGCGAGCACAAATCCGACTATATGACTCCAGTCGAGTACAATCTCTCGGTAGTCTGGACCGATACCGCTGGAATAGAGGCGGATGAAGAGGCGCTCAAGAGTTTCTACGAGAAAAATGTATTCAACTATGTGGAGAACGACGGCAGGCAGTCGAGTTTCGAAGAGGCGAGAAAGAGTGTGGAAGCCGACTATCGACTCAAAAAGGGCAAGAAACAGGCTCTTCTCGACTATATAGCTTTCAAAAAGGGGAAAAAGGTGGCGTCTGCCAACCTCTCGGTCGCCGACGGAGACCCCGTTTTCACGCAAACCATATGGAAAAATATAAAAAATGGGGAGAAGGGGGCGTTTCTCAAGCCCGAAGCGGTTGGCCAGAAGTATGTGACGATAAAGATAGAGAGTATCGACGAGCCTCGTGAAATGAGCTTCGAAGAGGCGAAGAAGAGAGTGGAGAAAGATGCCAAAAAATGGAAGCTCTCCAAGCTTTTGGACGAGAAGTCCAAAGAGCTCCTCGAAGATACCTCGGCCCTCTCTTCCACGAGTGGTTTTCTCTCCGTTTCTGGCGGAGAAACACTCCCCGGTCTGACTCCGGCGGAGAATTCCGAATTTGTGAGAAAATTATTTATATCTAATAATAAAAAGGGTATCATTAGACTGTCGAATGGTGTAATTGTCTACGAGATAATCGAGCAGAAGATAGGAAAGAGCGACGCTAAACTGCAGGATGGGATAGCGAAAGTTTCGAACGAGATCAAAAAGAACGAATTCGAAAGAGAGATTTTGAAAGATCTCGCCGGCAGATACAGCGTGAAAAAGTATGTAAAAGGGATATAAATTGGCGAATACGATTTTGGCTATTGATATTGGATCGACCAAAGTCACAGCCGTTATTGCCGAGATAGACGACTATGGCCATGTCACGATCACGGGGCACGGTCTGGCCAGGTCTCAGGGGGTCAAAAAGGGAGTCATCACCAATATCGAACTCGCTTCCAAGTCTATCAAGAAGGCACTCAACGATGCCAGAAGGATAGCCGGAAACAATATTTCGGTGGCTACGGTATCCATATCGAGTGCCTATGCCAGAAGCGAAAACTCGAAAGGTGTGATCACGATACCCGATGACAAAGATATCTCCATCAAGGAGATTCAGAGAGTCATGGAGGCCGCTATCTACAATATAACGGTTCCCAACGAGTATGAAGTGATCCATGTATTGCCGTACAAGTTCAAAGTCAACGACCAGGACTATATAGACGATCCCTACGGTATGAACGCCAACCGAATCGAGGTCAATGTCAATATCATCATGGTTCAGAAGTCGAGTCTGAACAACCTGAAAAAAGCGGTCTCTTCCGCTGGTATAGAGATCGAGGGTGTCGTGATAAACAGTTACGCGTCCGCCATCTCCACGATGAAAGAGGATGAAAAAGAGCTGGGTGTCGCCGTTGTCGATATGGGAGGTCAGACGAGCAGTCTGATAGTGCATGTCGGCAATTCGGTGAGATACAACGACTTCCTCGGAGTGGGGTCGAATCACATCACCAACGATCTTTCGATGGCACTGCACACTCCTCTGAATGTGGCCGAAGAGGTCAAGAGGCGTTATGGCAATCTGATGGAGATATCGAGCGAAACGATCGAACTCCCCGTCATAGGGGACGAAGATAGCAAAAACAGTATATCGCTGGAGATAGTACATGGTGTCATAGCCGCGAGAGTGGAAGAGGCGCTCATGATACTCTCCAAATCACTCGAAAAGAGCGGCTTGAAAGATCAGATAGGTGCCGGTGTGGTATTGACGGGCGGAATGACAAAGCTCAAGGGTATCAGAGAGTTGGCCCAGGCCATCTTCCACGGTATGCCGGTGCGTGTGGCATGGCCCAGAGAGTTGGGGGGACTCTTCAGGGAGCTGAACGATCCCTCCTACTCGACCGTTATAGGACTGCTACTCTACAGAAGCGGACTCCATACACAGTATGAAGTGGACAACAACAAGCAGATGCTTCACAACAAAGAGGAGGGGCCCGGTCTGAGAGATATCGACCTGGGTGGCGGACACGGTGAAGAACAGCCGTCTCACAATACGCGCACACCCAAAATCGGGAATACACCACAGCACGACGAGAGTTCATCTGCTTCACACCATCAGAGTGACGATGGAATCGGAGGGTTCAATTTCGACAATCTTCCCAAGCCCGACAAGGGAAGTGGAAATATGATAAACAAACTATATAATTGGGCGAAACAACTATTTTAGAGAGGGGAAACAAGATGAGCACAACATTCGAAATAGAGATCGAGTCCCAGGGCAACAGCCTGGAGGGCGCCAAGATCAAGGCTATCGGTGTCGGAGGCGGTGGCGGAAACATGATCAACCATATGATCGACGAAGGGATATCCGGCATAGATCTGATCGTCGCCAACACCGATGCACAGGCTTTGGCCTCTTCGAAAGCACCGATCAAACTTCAGATCGGAATCAATGCCACCAGAGGACTCGGAGCCGGTATGAAGCCCGAAATCGGTCGTGAGGCGGCGCTGGAGAACTACAGTGAGATCAAAGACGCTCTCGCTGGAGCCGATATCGTCTTTATCTCCGCAGGATTGGGAGGCGGTACGGGAACCGGAGCCGCTCCTGTGATCGCGCAGGCGGCCAAAGAGGTTGGCGCTCTCACGGTATCCGTAGTGACGAGTCCGTTCAGATTCGAAGGCCGCAAGAGATCGAGACTCGCGAAAGAGGGTCTCGAAGAGTTGAAGGGGGAGAGTGATTCCATCATCGTCATACCCAACGAGAAACTTCTCTCCATCGTCGAGAAAAACCTTGGACTCAAAGAGAGTTTCAGACTCGTGGACAGTGTATTGAGCCAGGCTGTATCCGGTATATCGAATGTTATCCTCTCTCATGGTCCAAACGATATAAACCTCGACTTCGCCGATGTCAAGACGGTGATGAGTCACAGAGGATTGGCGCTCATGGGTTCGGGGAGTTCACAGGGTTCGAGTGCCGCATACGATGCGGCGAAAGCGGCGATAGATTCTCCTCTGCTCGACAATATCTCCATAAACGGCGCAAAAGGTGTATTGGTACATTTCCATATACATCCGGACTATCCGATACTCCAGATTTCGGACGCTATGGATATCATCGAAGAGCATGCCGACGAGGACGCCAGCGTCATATTCGGTACGACCACTTCCGAAGAGATAGAGATAGACGAAGTGAGAATCACGATAGTCGCTACCGGCTTCGAGGATCCCGAGAGTCTCCCCAAGCCATCTTCGAGCGTCGAAAAGGCCAAAGAGGTCGAAGAGATGATGGCCGCCAAAGCCGAAGTGGCGAAAAACGCTTCCGCTCAGGAGACCAAGACCAGACCATATATACCCAATACGGTCTCCAGAGCCTCTCATGGACTCAAAGTGATGGGTGGCGATCTGACGACCGACGATGAACTCGATGTTCCGACTTTCCTCAGAAAGCAGATGGATTGACGAAACGGGCGGGGATTCCCTCTCCTCTCCCCGTCTTCCATACTCTACTTCAAACATTAGCAGTATCTTATCGGAGTGCTTTGATTCGAGGTGTATATCTACGCTTAGTATCAGAGCTCTCGCTCACAGTGAACGAACCGTCCATCCATATGAGTGCCTCTCCGTCAGGTGAGGGAGATGGTGCGGTCACAGGTATAGTCTCATGAAGTGACGGGTAGTATCTACGGAGTTTCTATATATAAAGGAGTCGATATGTCTTATCTGAAAAAGGTCGGAAGATATGGTGGTAGTGTAGGTCTCGGTGCTCTTCTGGCAGTGGGACTCGCGGGATGTCAGCAGAGAAGCGATGAAGGGGCTACGGCATCGTCGGTACAGAGAGCACAGCCGGCTTTCGTTGTGATAGAAGAGGTCGCCAAAGGCAGATACAAGATAGCCGAAGAGTTTCCCGCCAAAGAGACGAGAATCGTACTCAAAAAGCTCGACGGTACCGAAAAGGTGATGACGAAAGAGGAGTTGGACTATCTGATAAAAAAAGAGGCCGCCAAGATAGAAGACGGCACTTCCAATCTCGTCAAACCCGAAGGTGCACAGGTGGCGTCGCAGGGTGGCATGGGTATAGGCGAAGCCATTCTGGCCAGTGCCGCCGGTGCGGTACTGGGTTCGTGGATAGGGAGTAAACTCTTTGGAAATCCCAACTATCAGAGTGCGAGAAAAGCGACATACAAAAATCCATCGACATATAGCAGAAGTGTCAACAGTTTCGGCAAGAAAGGTGCATCTTCGACCTCCTCTTCGAAAAGGGGAGGTTTCTACCGAAGTTCGGGTAGTGGAGGCAGGAGCAGTGCCAGAAGCGGATTTTACGGCGGATGAGTATGGTAGAATTGCTCAAAATCACCCCACCCGACAGCGCATATCTCGAAAAGCTCGGTTTTTTGTGGCATACCGACAGCGATGGCACACCCTATCTGACCGATACTCTCGTCAAAGTGACGGAGAGTGAGGCGGAAGCTTTCTACGAAGCTGGCAACGAACTCTACGATATGTTCGTAGAAGCGGGTGAGTATGTGATCGAAAACAATCTCTTCCATGAGATAGGAATACCGTTCAATCTCGTGGATATGGTCAGGGAGAGCTGGGAAAACGATGTCCACTGGCATATCTACGGCAGATTCGATCTGGCAGGCGGTATAGATGGAGAGCCTATCAAACTGCTCGAATTCAACGCCGATACCCCGACCGCCCTTTTCGAGAGTTCGATAGTGCAGTGGGCGGCCCTGAGAAACAACGGCCTCGACGAGAGCGCCCAATTCAATATGATATACGAAAAGCTCGAAGAGAACTTCAAAAGACTCGTGACTCTCGAAGAGAGTGTCGAAAATTTCGATAGCCTCTACGAAGGTTGGAAATTTCTCTTCAGCTCCGTGAGAGGGAGCGCCGAAGAGGAGAATACCGTCAAACTCCTCGAATATATAGCGTCTAATGCAGGTTTCGATACCGAATTCGCCTTTGTGGACGAAGTGGAGTTCGATCCCGCAGAGGGGATATTCCATGACGATGAAAATTTCGAATTGTGGTTCAAACTGATTCCGTGGGAGAGTATAGCCCTCGACGAACCGGACCTCGCCATGCTCCTCACCTCCATCGTGAAAAACCATAAAGCCATCGTATTCAATCCGGCTTACACTCTGATGTTTCAGAGTAAAGCGATGCTCAAGATACTCTGGGACCTCTACCCCGGCCATCCTCTGCTTCTGGAGACCTCTTTCGACAGACTGGATGGGAAAAAGTGCGTCTCCAAGCCTCTATTCGGCAGAGAGGGCGGAAATGTGGATATCCTCGATGCAAACGGCGAGAGAATCGTCGGTAACGGGGGAGAGTATGGAGAGTATCCCCGGATATATCAGGAGTATGTGGAGTTGCCTCGCGATATGCAGGGGCACAAGTATCAGGCGGGACTGTTTTTCGCATATGAATCGTGTGGAATCGGCTTTAGAAGAGGTGGCGAGATTATGGACAATATGTCCAAATTCTGCGGACATATCATCGAGGGGTAGATTTATGACGGCTCGGATAGTACTCTATATGATTTTGGCGTCCACGCTATCTTTTGGAGGATTCGTGGATTCGCTCTTTTCCGATGAAAAACCTCAAACTCCGGACAAGGTATTGATCGTGAAATCGGAGAGAAAACTCTATCTGCTCAAAGATGGCAAGGAGATAGCCAGTTATCATATAGCCCTGGGCAAGGAGCCGATAGGGAAAAAGACCAGAGAGGGTGATATGAAGACGCCGGAAGGCAACTACACTCTCGATTACAAAAAGAAAAACAGCAGTTTTTTCAGAGCTATCCACATCTCATACCCCGCCAAAAGGGATAGGCTGAACGCTCTAAAAAATGGTGTGCCCCCCGGAGGAGCCATCATGATACACGGCCAACCGAACGGTTGGGGCTGGGCATCCATCATCCTGCAGAGATTCGATTGGACCGAAGGGTGTGTAGCCCTTTCGGATGGAGATATGGAGGAGATATGGGAGAGTGTGAAGGTGGGTACTCCGGTAGAGATTCGTAAGTGACCTCTCCCTATCCGCTCGGTTTGAAGCCTCTGTCGCTACGGCAGTGTGGCGCCATGAAACAGCCGTCGCACTCGGGCTTGAGAGCTTTGCATCTGTATCTTCCGAAAAGGACCATGGCTTGATGCAGTCTGCCCAAATCTCTTCCGAAGATTCGACAGAGATCCTCCTCCGTCCCCTCTACGGATGGAGAATCGCTGAGTCCGAGTCTGTGGGAGACTCTGAAGACATGAGTGTCGACAGCCATATAGTCGGCTCCGGCATATTCGATCATAACCACATTCGCCGTCTTTCTGCCCACTCCGGGGAGCTTGATCAGTGAATCTCTATCCAGAGGTATCTCTCCACCGAAATCGTCTCGAACCATCCGTGCCATAGAGACGATATTTTTGGCTTTGTTGTTGAAGAAAGAGCATGTTTTGATCAGCCGTTTGACATCTTCGATATCGGCATCCGCCAGACTCTCTATGTCGGGATACTTTTCGAATAGCGCCGGTGTGATGATATTGACCCTTTTGTCTGTGCATTGAGCCGAGAGGATGACGGCTATGAGAAGTTGATATAGATCGTCGTAAACGAGTTCCGTCACACTATCGGGGTAGTGGTGTAAAAACAGTTCTCTGATCTTTTCGGCCTCTTTTGAATCCATATCTCTCCTTTTCTCGAGTACAATCGCAGAGGATTATACAATATTAGGATACCCAGTATCCCCAACCTTGGTTTCGGGATGTAGTCGTCGGAGAGGTTTCGATATGGATAGGGGTATGGAGTGGACTCCCTAACTTAGCGAGAACCGTACATTCGTGATGGACATCCAATTCCATGACGGTCGCGGTATACGGGTGATTCGAGGCCCCGTTGTCGAAGCCACTGCCTGATATCCCGAAATATATGGGAGTGGTGAAGCCGTATCCGAACATGTCAGCCGAGATGGAGATATCGAGTCGCTCTTACGGCTGTGGCTCTATGAAATCGAGCACCTCCGAACTCCCGTTAATACGATATTTAACTATAATGGCTATACTTATTAGTATGATAACCCCGTTCCGCTCCATCCGAGGGTGGTATAGGGAAATTAGAGAGAAGGATTGTAATGGTAAAAATTGCGAAATGTGCGATAGTGATTTGCGGGTTGAGTGTAATGGCGCTGGAAGCCAACGATATACTGGCTACGGTCGATGGCAAAAACATCACGGTCGGTGATGCGGATTCGTTCATACGCTCTTCACAGCCAACGCTGAGCTACGATACCATAGGAGATAAAGAGAAAAAACAGGTACTCGAGAGATTGATCGAAAAGAGACTTTTCGTCGAGGAGGCGAAAAAGGCCGGAATCGAAAAAGATCCTGAATATCTCGAGAGGCTCGAGAGGATGAAAGAGGATCTGATGATCAATCAGTGGATGAAAAACGAATATAAAAAGATGATTATCAGCGACGGTGAGGCGAGAGAGTTCTACGACAAGAACAAAGACAAGTTCAAGATACCGGAGAGAGTGCATGCCCGTCATATTCTGCTCAAAGACGAGAAGAGCGCGAAAGACATCATCTCCAAACTCTCAGGTCTCGAGGGTGATGAGCTGAAAAAGAGATTCGTAGAGCTCGCCAAGAGCGAATCCAAAGGGCCCACCGCCTCCAAAGGTGGAGATCTCGGATACTTTTCCAAAGATCAGATGGTGCTTCCATTCAGCAAAGCCGCCTTTTCGATGAAGCCCGGTGAAGTCTCCTCCAAACCGGTAAAGACACAGTTCGGTTACCATGTGATATATGTCGAAGATGTCAAAAAAGAGAGTGTACTGCCTTTCGAAGATGTCAAAGTCAAGATAGCGCAGAAGCTCAAGGAGAAGGAGTTCGCCGACAAGATGCAACTCAGAATGCAGGATATGAAGAAAAAAGCGAAAATCGAGATAAAATAACGATATCAATGGAAAAAAGGGAGAATGTATGAATAGACTCAGTGCGATTTTCATAGGTGTGGCAGTAGCGGGTGTCATGGGTGTTTCGGCAAAAATCATAGCGACTGTAAATGGATATCCGATCAGTCTCAAAGAGGCGAATTCGTTCGTCAAAAAGATCAGTGACGGAAAGCAGAGTTATTCCAAGCTCAGCTCGGCCGATAAAAAGAAGGTGATTAGAAGTATCGCTACGGATAAACTCGTGCAGAAAAATGCCGCCAGAGAGTTGAAAAAAGATGAGAAAAGAGCGGCATATATCGATCTGTGGATGAAGAAGAATTACAAAAAAGTGATTCAGATGGCAGAGAAGGAGCTGAGCAAAGACGAGAAGAACCTCGCCGTAGGTGAAATGTGGCTCAGAAAGATGTCTTCCAGAGTCAAAGTGAGTGAAAAAGAGATCAAGAGTGCCTACGAGAAGAACAAGAAATTCTTCAAAGACAAAAAGACAGGCAAGATAGCACCGTACAAGAGGGTGAAACCTCTGATAAAAATGCAACTCCAGCAGGTGAAATATGTCAAAAGTATGATGAAAAAAGCCAAGATTGACTACAATCCCAAAACTGCAACCAAGAAAAAATAGTGAGAATGGAGTGGAAATATGAGTAGAAAGATTTCGGAAGAGATCGGTGCCGGAGTGGTGTGCGGAGACGATCTGCAAAAACTCTTTTCGATAGCCAAAGAGGAGGGCTTCGCTCTTCCCGCGGTCAATGTAGTGGGTACGGATTCAATAAATGCGGTGATGGAGGCCGCTGCCAAAGCCAACTCTCCGGTGATAGTGCAGTTCAGCCACGGTGGAGCCGGATTCTACGCCGGCAAGTATCTGAGCGGAAACGAAGCGGCCGCCCTGGGAGCCATCAGCGGTGCGAAACATGTACATCAGCTCGCCGAAGCTTACGGAGTGGCGGTAGTACTGCATACCGACCATGCGGCGAGAAAGCTCCTGCCCTGGATAGACCTCCTCCTCGAAGCGAGTGAAGAACATTTCGAGAGCTATG
>Ga0256913_10001392_pt1 | contig 12425 bp, 7 predicted proteins | sample Axial_MatmetaG_FD_185970 | JGI IMG/M metagenome (GOLD analysis project Ga0256913, IMG submission 185970) | Deep-sea worm associated microbial mat communities from Axial Seamount, Juan de Fuca Ridge, Pacific Ocean - Axial_Mat | ecosystem: Environmental > Aquatic > Marine > Oceanic > Microbial...
TTCGAATTTGAAAGTGGAAAAGGACGGGGAGGTCGTCAAGGTATCCTTCACTATCAAGAACACCGGAAAAAGGGACGGCGCGGAAACCGCGCAAATATACGTTGGGGACGTGAAGTGCTCCGTTCCGAGACCCCCTAAGGAGTTGAAGGGGTTCAAGAAGTTGTTTTTGAAGGTGGGCGAGTCTAAGAAGGTCGATGTGGTTTTGGATAAATCCGCCTTTGCTTTTTGGCATCCCGAGAAGAAAAAATGGGTTGTGGAGCCGGGAGATTTCGATATTCTGGTCGGCTCCTCCTCCCGGGATATCCGTCTCAAAGGAAAAACGACGAAATAGGGCTTCGGCTCGGCGGCGGGGGCGTTCCCGCCGCTTTCGCCTTCGCTTTCGCATGGTTCCGCCGTGACATGTCGGAGCGCTGGGCTCGTCTTCCGCTTGTCGCCTAATGCTATCTAGCGTGTATCCCGCTTTTTCATTGAATTCGAGATTGGTGATAGCTGGGGAGGTTTGTGGCGGGAGTGAAGGATATCCCGTTTGAGTTTTAGTCCTCCGTGCCTATTCCGGGTGGGATTTGGTCCGTCTCCCGGGCACCTTGGTTTGTGTTGGGAACGCTTTGGAGATTGAAATTCGCCGGAAAAAGTGCTATAATACGCTCGAGTTGTTTTTTTTTTGCGTTGACTGGTTGCGGAGAGAAGCAGGGTTTGTCATGAAGCTCGCGGTATATTCAGATGTGCACGGCAATTTACCGGCGTTGAAGGCCTTTATCCGGCATTCCGTCGAATGCGGTGTTCGTGGCTATGAGTTTCTTGGCGACGCAGTCAACTACGGAGGGAAGCCAGAGGAATGCCTTGACGAGATTATCAAGCTTGGTCTGGTAGGTCATTTCGAGGAGGTTACTCCGGACACCGATCCTTCCACGTTGAGTCGGACATTCCTCGAGAGGGTCTACAATGGTCCGTTGCAGGGTAAGATTTTGCTTGGTAACAACGACGCCGCGTGTTGCGGGTTGGAGGATCCCTACTATTTTTCCGGTTACGCCAAGGATTCAGCGTTGATCACGAAGAACACTCTTCTCTCCGAATGGCACCAGAAGTTTCTCCGCAGTCGTCCGATGGCCGCTCCCATGAACATTTGCAACGAGGCTGCCGAGGAGGGGGATCCCGACCGCGTGGTTACCGTGCGATACAATCACAGTGCTCCCGGCGATTTGGTTTTGGGTGATTGGCAGTATGTCAAGCCCGAGACGAACATGGAATACATCGAGTATTTCTTCGAGAAGTTCGACGAGCGGATATGCTTTGTCGGGCACAGCCATATTCCCTGCGGTTTCGTTTTGGTGGAGGGGCAAATGATTCCCGTGGCGTTTCCGATTCCGACGAAGAACTACGACAAGGCCATAATCAGCGTCGGCTCTGTCGGTCAGCCTCGGCGCGGGCAGACTCGGGGTTCCTATGTTATAGTGGACACTGTTAGGAAGACGATAGATTTGGAGTGGTTCGAATACGACATTCAGCGCGCAATGGCGGACATTTTAGACACCAAGCTACCCGAGCAGAACGCCCAGCGTCTTCTTTACGGTAAGGTCACGAAGAAATACGAGGACACCAAATCCGGTCACATCCAAGCTTGACCGTTGCGTCGTTTTCTTTTGTTTTATCCGCTTAGCGTTGTTTTTTTCGATTTTCCCCGCGCGTCCTGTTTATCGCTCGTATGTTCCGAAGCGGAATTTTGGTTCTATTGGTTTAGTCCGTTCTTTTGCTATAATATCCATTATTTGTTTTACGACTTCCGGATGTTTTTCCGCCAGGTTGTTTTTTTCTCCCGGGTCTGATTCGAGGTCGTAGAGTTGGAGTTTCGCGTTGGGATTTTTCTTCACGGTCCTAATGATCCCCTTCCATTTTCCCATTCGGACGGCTATTTGTCCTCCGTATCCGGCGAAATCCCAGAACAAGAACTTGTGTTTTTCCTGTTTTTCCGGTTTACCGAGTATTGTCGGAAGGAGGCTTACGCCGTCGGTTTTTCCGATGGCGTCGGACATGTCGGCAATGGCGGCGATTGTCGCGGGAATGTCGTATAGCGCCGCTGGGAGGTCTGTTGTTGTTCCTGGTGTGACGCGTGTTGGCCATCTGACGATGAGTGGTTCCCTGATTCCGCCTTCGTACAGCGAGCCTTTCAGTCCTTTGAGTTTTCCCACGCTGTTGAAGAATTTGTAATCGACGAGTTTTTTGATGTAGGTTGTGCCGTTGTCGGATGTGAAGAATACGATGGTGTTTTTGTCGATTCCGAGATCTTTCAGTTTCGCCATTATGCGTCCTACTTGGTCGTCCAAGAAGGTTATCATGGCGGCGTAGGTTGTTTTCGGAGCGTCCGAGCCTCCGTAGGTTTTTATTTTAGCTGGTGGGTCCGGCCATTTGCCTTTATACATGTCGACGTATTTTTTCGGGGCTCTCAGTGGTAGGTGTGGGAGGACGGTGGGGTAGTATATGAAGAATTGTTCTTTTCCGTGTTGTTGGAGGAATTCGATGAGTTGGTCGGCGATGAGTTGGGGGGCGTATTGTGTTTGTTTCCCGTTCAGGTTGCCTTTTAGAGGTTGGTTTTTATCGTTGTCCACCAGGTATTCGGGGTATAGGTGGTGCGCGTGGCGTTGACAGTTGTATCCATAGAAGCGGTCGAATCCCGAGTTCATCGGATCGCTTGTTGAATCTGGCGCTCCCAGTCCCCATTTGCCGAAGCATCCAGTGACGTATCCTTTCGCTTTCAGGGCTTTCACTAATTTTATGGCGTCTTTCGGGATAGGAGCTTGTCCTCCATATATGTGTATTGGTGGGAATCCGTCGATTTCCAATTTTTGTTTGGATGGGACTTCTTTGTTGTCTCTGACATATGCGTGTCCGCCGTGCATTCCGGTGAGGAGGGTGCATCTAGCAGGCGCGCATACCGCGGACCCCGAGTAGAACTGCGACCATTTTTGTCCTTCCGCGGCCATTTTATCGATATTCGGGGTGAGGATCTTTTTTTGCCCATAGCAACCGAGTTCCCTGTATCCCAGGTCGTCTGCCATAATGAATATGATATTGGGCTTTTCTTGTTTTTTCTCCGGTGTTTTGGGATTTGCCGCGCAGGATAATGCCAGGAGTCCACATGTTCCTGCGATGGCGGTGTTGGACGCGTTATTCATTTTTCAAAACTCCTATTTTTGTTTTTCTCGAAATAAGATAGGTGTCGTCTACTTTTTCGGCGGGTTTCATTTCTCTGTATTTTGTTTATATGCATTGAATTTTTCCAGTGCGGGTGCGGATTTTTTTATTTCCAGGAAATTCAGTCTGATTTTGGATGTTTCGATTGGTTTGAATATGATGTGTTTGTTACTGCCGATTGTCGTTCCCTCGAAGAATGTCGTCCACTTTCCGTCCGCCATATATTGGAGATTGAATTTTTTCGTGTTCAATCGTCCTCTTGGTTCGGCGATGGTTAGGGCCGCTATTTTTTCGCTTTGTTTGAAATCCAGTTGGAACCAGTGTGGTTTCACTGTTGGTTTCGCCACCCAAACGTATTTGGCGTGTATTCCAGCTTCGAAAGTCCAATTTTTATTGGAGACGACATTTTGAGGTTTCATTCTTTTGTTGTAGTATGATGACGCTGACACTGATTTCAGTTGAGCTAGGAGTTTATCCGGGGACATGTCGATAACCGGTATATCCATCGCGGATGAGTCTAGGTCCAGGACGATGACTGTGTCCGGGGTATTTTGTGTTATCTCCCGCATGTTCAGTTTCAATTCGCCGTTTTTTATTTTGAAAGGTATTTGTTTTCCTGAAGTCAGTTCGGATACCCGGGTTGGTTTAGCGTCGCCGAAATTCATCGGCAGGGATATTGTCGGGATTGAATTTTTCGGGTATTCCGCCAGGATGTGGAGGAATATTTTGTTGTTTTTCCTAGTTGAGACTCCATAGAGTCCTGGTTTGTATGGTCCGGCTCTGGTCGCGTAAATGGATTCGCCGTGTGTTTTCAGCCATTTTCCCATCGCCAAGTAGTTTTGTTTCGCTTGGGGATATATTGTTCCATCCGGTTGCGGTCCGCAGTCGAGGGCGAGGTTTCCTCCCGCTCCGACGCAACGCACCAGCATTAGTACGCATTCGTCGGCGCTCATGAGTTTCCCCCCTCCGCGCCAAGACCACCCTTGTCCCATCGTCGCGCATGTTTCCCAAGGGCGTTTTATTTTGAACATTCCGATTTTTTGCTCTGGCGTGTCGAAGTCGCCGTTGTTTTTCATTCCCGGCATTCCCCAGCCCCATCGGTTGTTCACAATGATACCGGGTTGGAGTTCGCGGATCATTTTCACGAGGGCGGGAGTGTTCCAGTGTCGCCAAGACGTGTTGAGGCAATCGAACCATACACCGTCGATTTTTCCGTAGTCCGTGAGGAGTTGTCGGATATGTTCGTACAGGTATTTCCGATATTGGTCGTGGTTTTCCGTGAGGAAATCCGGATGGTGCCAATCGGGTTGCGAGTAATACCAGAAGATTTTGATTCCGTATTTGTGGCATGCGTCGGCGAGTGCTTTAGCCACGTCTTTCCCGTAGGGTGTGTTCGTTATTTTATAATCGGAGTTTTTCGCGTCGAACATACAGAACCCATCGTGGTGTTTCGTCAGGAATATCATGTATTTCGCGCCGGAGTCCTTAATCATCTCCACCCATTTGTCGGCGTTGAAATCCACCGGGTTGAATTGTTTGTATAGGTTGTCGTATTCTTCTTCCGGGACTCCTTGTTTCGGTTGTTGTTTCCATCCGGGGCGACGTCCCCGGCGTCCCCATCCTATTTCGGCTTCCTTTAGGGAGCATGGTCCCCAGCATATGAATATCCCGAATTTCGCGTCTTGGAACCATTTCAAGTCTTTTGGAGGGGCGAATAGGAATCGTTTCGCGTCTTCCGGTATCTCCGTCAACGCGTTTTTCCCGTAATTGGTTATTTTTTGTTGTCCGGAGGGTGGGGGAGCCGCCAGTGATGTCGGGATGATCGCTGGGACGCATATACATGCCATAGCGGTTGCTATTGTTAGTGTTCGTATGTTCATATTTCACCGTGCTCCGTTTGAGAGGCGTTTTATTTCCATTTATCGACTTCTGTGTCGGATTGTTTTTCAATCATCCCATCACTACGGATACGACGTGAGTTTCACCATCGGTGAAATAATCGACGGTGTCGCCGTCGATTATCGTTCCGTCCACCGCGATTGATTTGATGCCTTTCGAGACGTGTTCCGGGTTTTCGACGGTTATCGCGTAAGTCGCGCCTCGGCATTTTCTCAGGGCCTTGAATCCGTTCCATTTTTCGGGTATGCATGGATCGATTGCGAGGCCGTCGTGTGTTGGTCTTATTCCGAGTATGTATTGAGTTGCGGCTTGGTAGCACCATGATGAGGTTCCCGAGAGCCAGCTGTTTCTAGCTAGTCCGAATTGCGGGTGTTCGTCTCCGAGTATGTTTTGCGGGTAGCAATATGGTTCGCATTCGTATTTATCGATGATCTCGTTTTTCGACGCCGGGTTTATTTGGTCGTAGTATTGGAAGGCTCTGTTTCCGTTTCCCACGATGGATTCAGCGATCATCACCCAAGGGTTTGAGTGTAGGAATATGCCTCCGTTTTCCTTCGCTCCCGGTGGGTATGTGGTGACACCGCCTTTTGTCGGGTCGAAGCCGTTATATCCCGGCGTGCTGAGTTTTATTCCGAATTTGGTGTTGAGTTTTTCGTGGACGGCATCGAGCGCTTGGCGTGCTCGTTCGTCGTCCGCGAATCCCGCGATGACCGGCCAGGACTGCGCGTTTGTGTAGATTTGGCCTTCGGAGTTTGCTTTCGAGCCGATGGTTTTTCCATCCTCCTCGAAGTATCGGACGAACCATTTTCCGTCCCAGCAATGTTGATTGACGATTTTTTTCATCTCCGCGTGGTCTTTTTTGTATGCTTCCGCGAGTTCCGCGTCTCCGATATGGCGCGCGAGGTCGATCATTTCGAGGAGGGCTTTTCCGTAGAGGCAGGCGATGAATACGCTTTCGGCGTTTCCCTCTAGGTTCACGGTGTCGTTCCAGTCGGCGAATCCCAGGAGTGGCAGTTCGTGTTGTCCGCGGTCGGATTTCGTGAACGCCAGCGCTTGTTTCAGATGTTCCGCCACTGTCGCTTTTTCTCGTTTATCGATGGGGAGTTCGTGGTCGTAGAAAGTTATCTTCTCGTCCAGGAATCCATAGTCGCCGGTTTCCTTCAGGTAGTTCGATACGGCGAGCACGATCCACAGGTGGTCGTCGCCGTAGTAGTTTTTCGTTCCTCCTTCCCGGGAGTCGCCTTCGTTCGCCTCCATTGTCAGAGGGAAGAACTGGTGCATTGCGGAGCCGTTGGCTTTCTGCACGCTGAGAAGTTTTCGGATCAGTTTTTTAGCGTCTTCGGGGGCCCCCGCTAATACCCCCATGACATCTTGGGAGCTGTCTCTGAATCCCAGTCCCCTCGCTCCCAGTCCGAGTTGGTATAGTGAGAGGTATCGGGACCAGTTGAGAGTCGTGTGGCATTGTCTCGGGTTGTGTATGTTGACCATTGTGTCCATGGGCTTGTCCGGTGTCTCGAAGGTTGCCTTCGAGAGGTATTCGCTCCAGAAGCGTTCGAGTTCCTCGAATGCCTCGTCCACGGCCTTTTCGGAGCGGTATTTCTCCGCGGCTTCCGCGACGGCGTCCGGGGTGTCCTGTCCGAGTTGGGTCACGAGTCGTTTTGATTCTCCCGGTGCGAGGGTTCCGAGTTTGTGTAGGAGGGCTCCGATGATGTCGCCTCTTCTCGCCTCGTAGTTGGATAGGCTGTCGTTTTGGAGTTCGAGAGGGTTGTTCCAACCGCCGTATCCGTTCGCGCCGAGGAATAGTTTTCTATCGGTTTGGAATGAATCCACGGGGACGTTTGATGTTAGGAAGTTGTTTTCGTACGCCTTTTTCATGAAGGCGTATTGTCTGAGTAGGATGGTTCCGTCGTTGTTTTTCTCGGCGTCGACGATCATTGTCTGCGGGACCCAATCGGCGTTCGTGTATTGTTTGAGCGCGTCGAAGTGGGTGAATTCCACGACGGGTATCGCGTCCGCCACCAATTCCGCGTTTGAGACGTTTGTGATTTTCACGTCGCGGAGGACTACCGAGGCGGCAGGCGGGACGAATATCGTCACCTCCGTTTTCAGTCCGTTCATTACGGAGATTATTTTTTGGTATCCCAATCCCACTCGGCATTCGAATTCGTCGTATTCGTCGAGTGTTGGGACAACGAATGGAGAGAAGACTTTGTATCCCGAGTCGTTTTTCAATCTGATGTATAGAGTTTCGCCTTTGAAGTCGGAATCCGGCAATTGTGGGATGTATTTGATGATTCTGTTGAGAGCGGGATCGCCTTTGCAAATCAGAGATCCACCGGTATGGTCGACGATGCCTCCGAAGGCGAGGGTGCCGACGTAGTTTATCCACTTCACGGGAGTTTTGGGATTTGTTATGACGTATTCCCGTTGTTCGTCGTCGAAATATCCGTATTCAGGCATGGATGGCAACTCCTTTTTTAAGGTCCGAACCCGTAGTGCGCAAGGTATAATAACCCCTTTAGGCGCGGGGGACAAGCATTTTGTGTAAAAGAGGGTGTCCGGATGTGATATTCCTTCCATTTTCCCCAGGGGGACGGGGTTGCATATTCGGCAATTCATAGTAGGGTTCCCCCTTCGCGGATGATTCCACATTGGTCGGAGGCGCGCGCTATGCCCGACAGGCATGTTTACGATGAAAGCAAGATAAAAACCCTGAGCTCTTTGGAGCATATACGGTTGCGTCCCGGGATGTATATCGGGAGGATGGGAGACGGCAGCCATCCTGACGACGGAGTGTATATTCTCCTCAAGGAGGTTATAGACAACGGTGTTGACGAATACATCATGGGTTATGGCAAGCGTGTCGACATATCCATAGCCGGTCCTACGGTGTCGGTGCGTGATTACGGCCGCGGCATTCCGTTGGGGAAGTTGGTGGATTGCGTTTCCCAGATCAACACCGGCGCGAAATACAACACCGACGTGTTTCAGTTTTCGGTTGGGTTGAACGGTGTTGGGACGAAGGCGGTGAACGCGTTGTCCGAGCGTTTCGTCGTTGTTTCCCACCGCGACGGGAAATTCCGCCGCGCCGAGTTCGCGCGTGGCGCGCTTGTTTCGGAGGATGAGGGGGATACCGGCGAGCGGGACGGCACACTGGTTGAATTCACGCCGGACTCCGGCATGTTTCCGAATTTCGAGTTTCAGATGGAATACGTTGAGAGGCGCTTGTGGATGTACGCGTTTCTGAACAGCGGTCTTTCCCTTTATCTCAACGGCGCGCGTTACCATTCCCGGAACGGATTGCGCGACCTGATAACCGAGGAGGTTGGAGAGGACCGGATGTACGAAATAATCCATTATAAAGACAACACTCTCGAGTTTTCGTTCACGCACACGCCGAATTACGGCGAGACCTATTTTTCGTTTGTCAACGGTCAACACACGAATGACGGTGGCACGCATCTTTCGGCGTTTCGGGAGGGGATGTTGAAGGCGGTGAACGAGTTTTCCGGGAAGTCCTACAACGGCAACGACGTTCGTGACGGCGTCGTTGGTTCGATAGCCGTCAAGTTGCAGGATCCCATTTTCGAGTCCCAGACAAAGAACAAATTGGGGAACAGCGATATTCGAGGATGGGTTGTGAGCACTGTGCGTCAGGCGGTTGTCGATTATTTGCATAGGCATCTCGACGAGGCTGATTTGCTTTTGAACAAGGTGGCCCTCAACGAGAAGGTTCGCAAGGATATCCAGGCGTTGAAGAAGCAGTCCCGGGAGAAGGCGAAGAAGATGAGCCTGAAAATTCCCAAGTTGAAGGATTGCAAGCACCATTTCGGAGATGGTTCGAAGCATTCCGACGGCACGACCATTTTCCTCACGGAGGGGCAATCCGCCGCCGGTTCGATGGTTAGTTGCCGCGACGTGTTGACGCAGGCGATATTTTCTTTGAAGGGGAAGCCTTTGAATTGCCACGGGGAGAATGTCGAGAAGGTTTACCGCAACGAGGAATTGTATTACATAATGCAGACGTTGAATATAGAGGAGGGTTTGGACGGGTTGCGCTACAACCGCGTGGTGATAGCCACCGACTCCGATGTCGACGGTCTCCACATCCGCAATCTTCTGATAACTTTTTTTCTGACGTTCTACGAGCCGTTGGTGCTCGCCGGGCATTTGTACATCCTAGAGACTCCTCTGTTCAGGGTTAGAAACAAGAAGAAGACGATATACGCCTATGACGAGTCCGAGCGCGACGACGCGATAGCGGTTCTTGGGAGTTCCGGCGGGGTTGAGATAACCCGCTTCAAGGGGCTGGGGGAGATATCGCCCGACGAGTTCGGTCAATTCATCGGAGACGATATTCGCTTGATAAACGTCACCGTCGACCACATGCGAAACATTCCCGAGATGCTCGACTTTTACATGGGTAAGAACACTCCTGCGAGGAAGACGCACATAATGGAGAATTTGGTTTGAAAGAGATTGATTCCAGCTCTGGCGGTCGTGGTCGGGTTTTCATGTGGATGCCCACTTTGGACCGCTATGTTTTGAGGGAGTTTATATTTCCGCTAGTGGTTCTGATTTTGGGATTCACCACATTGTTTCTCGTTGGGGACTTGTTCAACGATTTGGGTGATTTTCTCGAGCATCCATCGACTTTGACTCAAGTCGTCACTTATTTTTTGCTCAAAGTGCCTGGCAATATTCGTTTCGTCCTTCCCATATCCGTGCTTTTGGCGTGCATGTACACCATGGCCAATTTCGGCAAGAACCACGAGGTCACCGCGATGCGCGCGTCGGGAGTTTCGCTGATACGTTGTTGCGTGTCGATATATCTTGTGGCGATGGTTATCGCCGCCGTGAATTGTTGGTTCAACGAGACGTTCATTCCCTACACGGAGCGCGAGTCTTATTTGTTGCGTAAATCGGTGACTACCGAGGGCGCGTATCAGGATTCGAAGAGGACGAATTTGGCGTATCGCAGTCCGGACGGGTGTCGCACGTGGCTTTTCAACTATTTCGACACGAGCGAGGTTCAGAAGAAAGTGTATCTCAAGCATTTCCACGATGACGGGTCGCTCGACTGGGATCTCAAGGCTGAGACTGCGGAATACCTTCCGGGAAAGGGTTGGAATTTCACGAACGGAGAGATGACGCGTTTCGACAAGGAGAACCAACTTCCCGGTCCCCCCGAGAGGTTCAAGGCGATGCTGGGGGCTCCGAAGGATTTTCCGGAGACGCCGAAAGATATTCTCAACGCGGTGAAGCACATAGAGGATTTGACGTCCTGGGAGATATACCAACTGCTTTCCAGATCCAGCAAGATGTCGGAGAGCCGGAAAAACGTTTACCTCACCACTTTGTATTATCGGATATCGTTTTTCCCTTGGTCCACGATCATAGCCGCTCTTCTCGGCATTCCGTTGGCGACGAAAAACGCCCGTAGCGGGGTTTTCATGTCCATCGTCATCGCGGTTGTCGTTATTATCTCCTATGTGTTCATCTCGGAGATATTCAGGGTGCTGGGCAACCGCGGCGACATTCCCCCCGTCGTGGCTGGTATGGGCCCGACGATCGGTTTTTTCACTTTCGCTTGCTGGAATGTGTTCAGGAGCGATTGATACGGGATTGGAGGTGTTGTTGCTATGAGCTCCAAAAGGAGGAAGGGTGCGGCGTTTCAAAAGTTCGTTCTTTTCGTGATCCTTCCCTTGGGAGGTTTGGATCTTTACGCGTTTTGGAAGGTCAAGGAGTCTTCGGAGTCATGGATATCGGGGATGTTCTCCCTTTCCGAGCCTCTTTTCCAACTCGCGGTGATTCTCGCCGCCAACATGGTGGTCATCGCCATACTTCTCTCTCGAGAGGTGGGAAGATGACGGATGTGGAGGGTTCCGACTTGCAAGCGCGGTTCTCGCGATGTAATATCGTTCCGCGTGTTTTGTTTTGAAACCGCGCGTCGTCCGCCGAGCGACGGGAAAGGGTTATGGCGTTGTGTTGATAGGAAAGCGGGAGCGATCAGATGCCGGGAATGGTTTTTCCATGTTCTAAATGTGGCGGCTCGATAACGTCGGACGACACGCTTTGCGGGCAGGTCGCCACCTGTCCCGAGTGTGGCGAGGATGTGATGGTGCCTATTCCAGGTTTGGAGCCCGGAATGGATGTCGGGGATTTCAAGCTTATCGAGCCTTTGGGCGCTGGGGCCATGGGGGAGGTTTGGTTGGCGGAACAGGCTTCGATGGGGCGCAAGGTCGCCTTGAAGGTTCTTTTCCCGCATCTGACGAGTGACAAGCGTTTCGTCGACCGTTTTCTCAAGGAGGTGCGGAACTCCGCCAAACTTTCCCATCCCAATATCGTCACCGCGTTCCACGCGGGCATCGACAAGGGAGTCCACTACCTGGCGATATCCTTTGTCAAGGGGCGTTCGATAGCTGACATTTTGGATGAGGACGGAGCGTTCGACGAACGCGAGGCTCTCCGCGTGGCCTTTGACATGGCGGCGGCGTTGGAATACGCTTGGAACGAGTTTAAAATCCTCCATCGTGACATCAAACCCGCGAACATCATAATAAGCGACAAGGGTGTTCCGATGCTTTTGGATTTGGGGATATCGAAGAGTGTGGACGACGACGTTTCTCTCACAATGACAGGCACGGTTATCGGCACGCCGCATTACATGAGTCCCGAGCAGGCGGTGGCGTCGGAGGCTCTTGATTTCCGCTCCGACATCTACTCATTGGGGACGACATTGTATCACATGTTGGCGGGAGAGGTTCCGTTCGAGGCTCCCACCGCGATGGCGGTGATAATGAAGCATATAAACGAGGATTTCCCTCCTCTTCGGGAGAGGAATTCCAATGTGAGCGCCAATTGCGAGGCGTTGGTGCGTCTCATGACGGACAAGAAACGCGAACGGAGGCCTCAAAGCTGGACCGCTCTCAAGGAAGAGATTCAAGCCGTGTTGGATGGGAAATCCCCAAAGCTTCCACCCGCGGGGGGGGCTTCCGCCGGCGTGGCGGACGCGTCTCCAGGGGCCGACACTGTTCTGGCCGACGCCCCGAGCTCGGGTCCGGGACCCGACGCCAAGGTCAAGTTGGATGGAGCGGCAACCGCTGAAAGCGCGGTGGAATCCGACGACCGGAAGAAGAAGAGAACGCTCATCGTGGCCGCCGTTGTCGTTGTGGTTTTGTTGTTGTCGTCGATAGCCGTCGCCGCGATGTTCGTCTTTTTCGGAGGATATATGTCCTCCAAATCCGACGGAGTTGCCGTGGATTCCTCTCCCGGCGCCTCCGCGATTTCCACTACTGCCACTACTGCCACTACTGCCACTACTGCCACTACTGCTA
>Ga0256913_10001393_pt1 | contig 12422 bp, 7 predicted proteins | sample Axial_MatmetaG_FD_185970 | JGI IMG/M metagenome (GOLD analysis project Ga0256913, IMG submission 185970) | Deep-sea worm associated microbial mat communities from Axial Seamount, Juan de Fuca Ridge, Pacific Ocean - Axial_Mat | ecosystem: Environmental > Aquatic > Marine > Oceanic > Microbial...
GAAAAATGAAAAAATATTTGCTTCTATGGTTAACATAATTACTATTCTATAAAAAATATATTGGCTTATATTTTGGTACTGTTTGTGATTTGGTTTGGTTTGAAAAGATAAAAAGTACAGATATTCTAACCGTGTAAATACTCCTGAGGAATAATACATTTGTATTTTTTCATTAAACCGATCAACTCTCGGCCCACTTGCGTGACTGCTTGGTACTCACCACCTTTCATGTGTTTTTGCTCTATATATTTTTTATGTGTATTTATAGTGTCAAATATATCTTCTATATTCGAAGGTATTAATAATGTCACAGAAGCATTATATTTTAAAATCTCTGTTTCATAAATGCGTATTCCAAATATATCATAATCTGGAATGTATTCTATGTTATTTTTAATTTTTTTGATTAGTGTGAGAAAGGTACTGTTTCGGTAGATAAATAGTACAGGTTTAGCAAAATTAAAAGTTTTATAGAGTGATTTGGCTTTTACTAGGGATTCAAAGTTTTCTACACCTACAACAAGTACATTTCCCTCTAAATTTATATCTACTGAATGATGCACAAAGGTAATAACACCCTCTTCATTTTCTATAGTTGTTTGAGTGCTAAGTACAATAGCATCCTTACTCCAGACAAACAAACCCTCTTGCGGTGCAACATGTTTTATTTTATCATCACCATATATTTTCACCAAATCAGCACGATTTTCTGTCATAAGAAACTTCTTCAGATTCCCCTGATAGTAGCGTTCTACATGTGACTGAAAATACTCTCCTTTTTGTACGCGTTTACCTTGTGGTAGGGAGATAATATTAATAATTTTCTGATTTTTATACTCATTTATAAGTGCTTTGTTTTTAGAAAAACTACTTAGTGTCATTGAGTCAACATCAATAAGCTTAAATAGTAGTTTTGCTCTAGCTTGTGAGGCTTTCATATTCCACTCCTTTGAGTTTAATAGCTTTTTTCTTACGTATATACTCTATGATTCTTGTCTCTTGTGTTGAAACATCATCAAGGAAATATGCTTTATCAAAAAACCTTGCCATAGCATTATTAGGTTGCACTGCTACAAGATAAGAGCCTTTTTGGTTGATATAGTTCAAAACTTTTTCTACATTATTATTATGTAGTTTACCAATCTCATCAATAACAATGTAAGGTATCTGTTCATCTTTTGAACCATGTAAAGCCATAGAGAAGAGTGAGGCAATGAATGCCACTTTAATAAGCAGTCTAGTTCCTTCACTTCCCGCATCAAAAATATTATCTTGCCAATCACTATCGTTACCTTTTTCCACAATACGCCCTTGAAGTACAAAGAGGCTCCCTACTGAAAGTTGCTTTTCTTTGCTAGAGAGAGTATCAAGTTTTTCTAGAAAGGCATCTAGTCTTTTGAGTATCTCGTCTTTATGTTTGCTATTATATTTGGTACTAAAAAGTGTCTGTTGCATATTGGCTGCATGTTCTTCCCAATAGTTAGTGAGTCTTGACATCTCTTCATCTATACCATTGAGCTTATCTTGTGTTCTTAGAGTTATGCTCTCTATCAGTGAAGTACTACTTATGTCTTCCAAATCCCTATTAATACGGTGTATTGCTTTTTTCACTTCTTTATAGCCATCTTGAAGCTCTGTATGATAATCAGCAATAGCCCCAATAGAAAGTTTGATAGTCTGAAAAACATTATCCGTAAAAAGACCTATCTCATCAGACTCTTCTTTGGCAACAATTGTCTTAGCATTTTCGATTATATCTGTTGAAAATGCAAAAATATCCTTTGCAATAAATTGACTCCATCTTTTATGTATGAGCTGCTCTATTTCTGACTTGGCATTGGTATAAGTATATGTTACTTGTCTGAGTTCAGAGAGTAATCTATCAGTATCATCTTCGATATTAGTTTGCCGTTTTTCATCTTCATTTTTTTGAGCTAATGGAGATATATTTTCCAATATTTCTTGATGCTCTAACAGCACATCATTAAGTTTCTTTCTCTCTTTTTCAATACGCTTAATATATTCTTCTAAATCTTTTAGTTCATTTTTGAATTTAGATTGCAAAAGTTCCATATCTCTAAGTGTACTATCTACTTCTGTCACTAGGTCATCATACTCTCTCTCCTTCTTTTTATATTCATCTTGTAAATTCTCTAGCTCTTTATAATCACCCTCTAAAAAATTCTGATACTTTTCTATGAGTATTCTATAACTATCTATACGATCTAGTTTAAACTTTAATGTATTGCATTCTGTGCGATACTGTTCTATTTGACTATCATCCAATCCTGCATCTTGAAGTGATTGCTTATAGATTTGCTCTTCTTGTTCAATCGCTTTTTTATACTCAATTAGTGCAAGCTTATTCTTCTCCTCTAAAACTATCATTTCTTTTTGTATTGCTGCTTTTTCATCATACACATTTTTTTCTATCTGTGCTAATGCTTCATTTTTATCTCTTTGTAGTTCATTTATTTCTCGACGCAAAGTAGAACGTTTCGCTTCTATTTTATTATACTCATTTTGTACTCTTTTTATGCGTATATCTTGTTCTGTCTCCCAATATCTTTGGGCTTTTGCAAGTGCTTCTTGTGCCTTTGATAACTCCTCTTTTTTACTTAATCTAGTATCTTTATAGCTTGTTTTTTTCTCTTTCAGTAATTGTACTTTTTTACGATGTTCAGTAAAAAAGTTATCATACTCTTTTAAGAATGCATTATCCTGGATTTTATAAGATTTCTTAAGTCTATCTTTTTCTTCTTTGAGCCCTTTTATCTTATCCTCAAATGACTCTCCCACTTCAAATAGTTTAGTGTCAGCAGAGAGGGAAAAATCTAAAACCTGTAAACCGCTTGCTGTATTATCTAGAACAAAATCATGTGATCCTAGTGCCTCCTGACTAAGAATACTTGTATATTTTTCTGTATCAAGTCCTGCTTTTTCTATTTTGGCATACAGTGTTTCTGTTGAACGAGTAACTTTATAAAGATGTTCTATTTTTTCATCTAGTACTTTGCTGTCAATATTATACTTCTTTATCACTCTTTCTTTTTCTTGCTGTTGTACTTCTAAAAAGTTTTCTTCATCTAACTCCAAACCTTTTTCAAGATGTTCAAGCTGTAGTGTCTCTTTATCCAATGTGTCTAATAAATTCTGAATACACTTGATATTTTCTTGTAAGACTTCATAGGATTCTTGATAAATAAACTTATTTTGTTTAAGTTTTTTTATCTCTAGCTCCTTATTTCCACTTTCATCTACTAGAGTCCTATATTCTAACTCTTTGGGCTCTATTTTAGAAAATAATGTCTCTATCTTTTTTCTTTTAATCTCTATTTTTTCATATTCTTCAACTTTTTTATTTAAATAAAAACTCTCTTGAGTTTCAAAATATTTTTCATTGTTTTGAATGGTTTTTTCATAATGCTTTTTAAGCTCCTCTTTTTTTATTACTAACTTTTCCTCTTGCGTTTTTGTCTTTTCTTGAAGTGCTTCTAAAATCTTTTTATTTCTATTATATTTACTCTTCCAGTTGTCATAGTTTGGATAGAGTTTTATCATATTGAGCAACTCATTATCATCTCTATAGTTTCTATGGATACTTTCCAGATCAGCTATTTTTTCTCCTAATCTTTTAACACCTACATAAGCTGCACTTTTTTTGTCCATTAGTTTTTTTCTTTTTTCGGGCATTTCATCTCTTTGGAACGATTCTAATGCCTGACTTTTTCTGGACAATTCATTTTTTTTATTCTCTTCAAGCTCAATATACCATCGACTTTCACATTGCATCTGAAGCAGTATCTGTTTTTGATTTAGCTTTGCATGCTTCATTTTTTGTAAATACTCTTTTAATTTCTCAATAGTATCTGCCTGTTTATGCCACTCCATAATAGCTTCATGATTCTGTTTAAATGCTGCAATATTACGACTATATTTCTCTAAATTAATGGACCCTTTTCCTAAACTATTCTTAGCATATACATACTCTAAGACAATATTTTTAATGCCTTTTGATGTCATGCTGATATTCTGAAAGGCAGCATAATATAGATTGATAAATGTCCTATAGTCTCTTACATGAGAAAAAGTATATGTGCTTAATTGATTCTTATTTTTTTCTGCCCCATACAGTATCTTTAAGTAAGATTTCTCATCTACATCTATAGAATCAATACAGACATCATCTATAGTATTCAACACTTCAGCTCTACTATTTTTATTAAATATATCATCTACATTATATGGCTTTTTATCCATTAAGATAAATTTATATTCAAGTTTATACATCCCCTCTTTAGCATATACAGCTACAAGTACATTATGTTCAGCTTTTTCATACTCATATACAATAAAACTATTATTTGCTTTAAAAAAATAATCCAAAAAATCTAAACCTCCCTTCTTTCCTCCTCTAAGCAAATCTCTTTTCCCTGTTGCAAAAAATGTCAAAAGTGCTAATGATGTAGTCTTGCCTACACCATTTGTCCCAAAAAGTATTGTATTTGTATCAAGCACAATCTCTGCATTTTCAAATAAGCCTATATGAAAAAGTGAAATACGCTTAAGCCTATTTACTGGTATGGTCATCTACGGTCTCCTCTTTAAGTATCTCTATTTCTCTATGCATCTCATCTTTAATACTCTCCATGCCCTCTATCGCAATCAGAGATAAAAAATCTAATAAACGCTGAAAGGCATTCAATACAATATATTTCTGCTCCAAAGTATCAATACAGTAAAGATAACCCGCATTTTGAAACAATTTCACCTCTTTTTCTATCTCTTTACGAATACTATCTTTATCTTTCTTCTTGTAGTGTTTACTCAAAGAGATATTTTCCAATACTTTTGTTTCTATATCTGCTAAAGAAAAAATTGCCCCTATTTCAATCCCATCATAAATTCTACTAAGTAAAATATGAAAACGTATAAAAGGCAGATAACTTTGTAATTTTTTATCTACTTCTGTACTTTCGCAATCATCTTCATTTAAATCTTCAAAATAAAATAACCCCTCCTCTTTTACCAAACCCACTCCACTAATGGACCAAAGCTTTCTAAGCCCCTCTTCATACTTTTCACACTCCCTATAAAGGTGCATATATTTTGGTTCTGGGTGGTTACTGGAGAGGTAGCCTCCTGCAAGCAAATGTCTAAACAATGCACTGGCATTTTGTGGTACTTCAACATCAATTTTCATACGATATTCTCCTTTAGAATATAAGGTGATAAGACTTCAAATCTACCATCTTTTGTCTCCTGCAGTGCAGCTTTACTCAGATCTAAATTTTCAGAGCATATTTCCAATACTTCTAGGTATGTTTCCATATAATCTTTACCTTCAAAATCTATCTGCTCTATATAATGCAATAACGAGCTTTCTTGCTGTAAAAAGTTTTCATAAATTTCTCTTGCATCAATATAAAAGACTTCTCTAGGGGTATCTGATTTTTTCCTAGATTGGTACTCTTTTTTAGTACGTTTTTTTGGAGAAGTTGACATCAACTCTTTTTGGCTAAGTTCCAAAATACGTTCTCTATAAGATTCACTATCAGCATAACGGCTATTAAGATGTAGTCGCAGCTTAAAAGATACTTTTTCAGGTATCTTTGCAACTAAAGAGTGATAATTGGTTTCTGCAAAAAATCTTCTTTTTTCTAAAAGATAGTCAATGATTTTTAGCTTCTCGGTAGCTTGATTAGATACTCTCTCTTCATTAACATTTTTTTGAAGTGCCTTTATACTCTCTAGCTCTGAGATTAGAGTATCTCTTACATCTCTAGTAATGGTGTATATTTCAATTATTTTCTTTTCCAATGTACTATGTATGATTTGTTGTAGTTTTTCTTTATATTTTTCTAAAAAAAACATTAATCCATCTACCTCTTTTGTAAGTTTTTCAGTCTCATTTTGTAGATGCTTTAAGTAGTCAATTTTTTCCAAATAACTTTGGTTTCCGCCATAGTCACTCTCTCTTTTCTTGCTAACCAATTTAGAATTTTCTTGAAATAGATGTATAATATGATTGAAATACTTAATCATTTTTGTAACAGAAATACCTCTTTTGTACTTCTCATACAATATGAGTTCTTGGTATATACTATTGATATACTCATCAACTCTACCTAGGTCTATATTTTCACCTGTACCTGCAAGTGTCTCCAGTGCTTTTTCCATATCAGGGTTAAGCCATATAACCTGGTCATTATCAATACTTAAAATGCCCCTATTTTCACAGAGATACACTATATCATCTTGTTCCAAAAGAGAAAATCTATCTAAATGCTGTATGGTCATTCTTGCATCAAAAATCTTCTCTATGAGTTTCTTATGTTTACATAGTGTACTAATAACATTTAAACTCTCTAACATAGCTCCTCCTTATTTTTCCATAAGAGATAGTTTCTATCTATTTCACTATATGCAGCTTCTTTCACATCCCCTTCATCATGTATTCCTATATATGGTATCCAACGCTGTATTAGTTGTACTATTTCCTGAGTATTGTTATAGTACATCTTCATCAAAATGCTTCCATCCGCCTCTTCACAGATATAGTCAAACTGAGCTCTACTAAATTCACCCTCTCTTTTAAAATAGCTAGCTCCTTTACCAGTAAGTTTGAGTGTAACATACTGCTCTTTACTTATCATCCCATAAGCATTACCTATACCCTCTATAGCATAGTGTTCCTCTTTGCTATATGACACTGATTCTAGTGACAAAATACCACCTAAGGAAAAGGAACGAAACTCCCCACTATCTTTCTTATTCATCGTATCATAACTTGCATAAATATAGTAGCTATTAAGTGTAGTATTGATTTTATGAGGCTTAATGTACTTCGTCTCTACAACATTATTATGTCCTCTATATTCCATTTTTAACGAAGCGTTATAAACAATAGCTATGTGCAGTTGAATAATTTTTTTAACCATAGAGGAGAGGGAGGCTGTAGGTAAGAGATTAAAGCATTCATCTTGTTTATGTTCAAAAAACTTTGAAAAACTTAAAAAGTCATGTTTTATCACTTCATTGTTGATGCTATTTTGTATCCACATTAAAAACACATTTGAAGGTATATACTTAGGTAAAAGCTTTGCAAATCGATAAGCACTTAACTTTTTATCATAGACTACATCATCTGCTATTTTAGCTATCGTATTTTCTACTGTTTTTGTAGTTACATTAAAATGTATAGCAAGGTATGATTTGCTTTTACTACCAGTATATAGTACTTTATATATCTCTTTTATTCTTCTATCCATTTTGACTCTCTTCCATTAATACTAGAAATAGTATATCCTATAATTTCTAATATATTTATAAATTTTAGAAATTATTTGACATTTCATTTCTAAAATGATATGATTACTCTCACATAATATATAGAAAGGCGTAGTTAAATGAAGATACTTCACACTTCTGATTGGCACTTAGGACAAAAATTTATGGGGAAAAGCAGAGAAGAGGAGCATGAAGCTTTTCTTAATTGGCTTGTGGTAAGTATCCATCAATATCAAGTTGATGTACTTATTGTTGCAGGAGATATTTTTGATACAGGTACACCACCCAACTATGCATTAGAACTCTACTATCGTTTTTTAACGCAACTTTTAAATACACAATGTAAAACCATTGTTATTTTAGGGGGGAATCATGACTCCATCTCCACACTTCAAACCTCTAGCCCACTATTAAAAGAACTAAATATTTATGTTATAGCTAGTGGAGATGAAAATGAAGAGACATTAATAAAATGTTACAAAGAAGAAAAACTTCAAGCCATTATTTGTGCTGTGCCTTTTTTGCGTGACAATGTTGTTCGAAAAAGTATCTCTGGGGAATCTTCAAAAGAGAAAAACAAATCTCTAACTGATGGAATAGAGCAATACTACAAAAAGATACATAAGGAAGCTCTCAGTCTAGTAGAAGAAGATATACCTATAATAGCTACAGGTCACCTTACCACAGTAGGGGGGAAAACAAGTGATTCTGAACGAGAACTCTACATCGGTAACAGCCTCAATATAACTAGTGACTTTCTTGCTGAGCTTTTTGACTATGTAGCACTAGGACATCTTCATCATGCACAAAAAGTAAGTCATGAGCATATACGCTATTCAGGCTCACCTATACCACTAAGTTTTAGCGAAGCGGGAAGTCAAAAGAGTGTATCTCTCATTACTTTTGTAGGAAAGTCTCTTGATATAGAACACCTACCTATCCCTCTATATCGAACCTTGCATAGACTCAAAGGTGATAAAGAAAATCTCAAAGAACAGCTAAAACATATAGATGACAAAAGTGGATGGATTGAGCTAGAAATAGAAGGCGATAATACCTATGCAACACTTCAAGCTATTCAAGACTATGCAGACGAATTGGAGCTGACCATTTTAGCAAAAAAAATAACTCAAACAGAAGCTTCTGCATATCAAGAAGAGATGCAAGTAGTTAATCTTAATGAAGTAAGTCCCTATGAAGTCTTTGAAAAACGCTTAGCAATGGACAATATAGAAAATGTAGAACTGATAGAAAATTTGCAAACTTTATTTAAAACCATAAAAGAAGAGGTAGTAAGTGCATGAAGATACTGAGACTAAAAGCCAACAATATAAACTCACTTAAAGGTGAAACACAAATAGACTTTCTAAACTTTTTACAAGGTAATGCTCTCTTTGCTATTACTGGAGAAACTGGTGCTGGCAAGAGTACACTTCTAGATATCATTACCTGTGCCCTCTATGGACGTACAGCGCGGCTAAAAAATCCAAAAGAGCTAATGACACGTGGCACAGGAGAAGCTATGTGTGAAGTTGAATTTGAAGTGAAAGGCAAACATTACCGTTCATCATGGAGCATACATCGTTCAAGAGGTGCTGCTGATGGAAAATTTCAACCTGACAAAATGGAACTCACTTTATTAACACAAGAAAATACTATTTTAGAAACCGGTACAAGTAAAGTTCCAAAAGAGATAGAAAAGATTACAGGCTTAGACTTTGGTCGATTCACCCAATCTATGATGCTAGCTCAAGGGAGTTTCGATGCCTTTTTAAAAGCCAAAGAAAAAGACCGCTCTGCCCTGCTTGAAAAAATCACAGGGACAAAGATATATTCTCAAATCTCTACTCTTACTTATGAAAAGTACAAATCTAAGGAACAGACACTTTCACATCTTAAAGCAGAACTAAGTGGCATAGATTATCTTGATGACGAATCACATAAAGTACTGCAAGCAAGTTTTGATACACAGAGTAAAGCCCTTGAAGAAGCCAAAAAGTTCAGAGAAAAAGCCACAAACCTCTACCTTTGGAAAAAAAACCTCTTAATGCTAGAAAAAGAACTCAACGAAGCCCAAGAGAACTATAATAAAGCCATAAAGACCAAAGAAGCTCACAAGGAGTCTTTTGAGCAACTCTTGCTTGCCAATAAGGCATTAGAACTCAATGCTATGCTTGCACATAAGAAATCAGTACAAAAAACCTTTATTAGTAACAAAAATACCCTACAGGTACTTGAAGGTGAAATAAGGTCTCTTCAAAACACAATAAAGGACTTAGAAAGCCACGCTGAAGCCAGCACTACAGAATACACCCAAGCCAAAATTCACTTTGAGATAGAGAATCAAAAACTCCAAGAAGCTAGAGAGATACAGACAAAATTAGAGGGTAAGGAAAATGAAGTTAAAGATCTTAAGAACACTCTAAAAAAACAAGAAGAAAAAAGAGATACATTAGAAGAACAAAGTGCTATGTTGACACAACAGATAGAAGCACATACACACAAGATTCAGTATATTAAAAAAATTCTAGAAGAAAATAAAAATGATGCTTCACTCTCTTCAGATTTGGGAATAATAGATCAATGGATAAAACATTATACTAAAGAAAATAGAATATTATCAGAGACAAAAGCAAGCATTACTAAAAAAGAACAAGAACTCATAAAAAAGAACCAAAAAATAGTACCACTAAAAGCAACATATAAAACAACACAAGATGTCAAAGATAAAACTGCTCGTGCTTACTCACTCATGGACAGTAGTGTTAAAGAGTTAGAAAAGCAAGAACATCCACTTAAAATAAAGTTGGAGAGACTCAAAGAGCTAGAGCGTACTTTACAAACCTATCGCTCTGACAGCAGTACTCTAACAAAAGAAAATTCCTTCCTAAAAGAAAAAAATAGTACACTACTCACACTACAGCATAATGCAAAAATACTTGAAGAGAAAGTAAATCTCCTCAAAAACAACATCAGCGATTTAGAGGTACAACACAAACAAGCCCTACTCATACAAAAATATGAAATAGATCGTCAAAGACTTGTTGATGGGGAAGCTTGTTATCTCTGTGGTTCTACTAAACATCCTTTTCTAACACATACTACTCCATCAAGTGATAATATACAAACAAAGCTAACACAACAAAGACATATCTGCAATGAGGAAGAAGATAAACTCAGCTCCATAAAAAGCAATATTGCTTCACTTCAGGCACAAGTTGAAAATAGCCAGCTAGAATGTGATAAAATTACTACCCGCCTTGAAAAGTATCAAGAAATATTTACTGCTTACACCTTTAAGGTTGATGATGAGAGTGAAATCAACCTCCAAGAACAACAACAAACTTGTGAAGAACAACTAAAAACACTTCAAAAAAAACGTATAAAAAGAGATGCTTTACTAAAGGCTAGAGATATAGCACAAGAGACCTTTGTGGAAAAAAGAGATTCCCTAGACAAACTTTTAAGGGACATCGAGCTTATACAAAACGATATCAAACACTTCATGGTGCAACAAAAAGAGTCACAATCCAACCTTATTAAGTTTCAAAAAGAACTCGAAACTTATGAAACGAAATATGCAATGTCATTTGATTTTACAGACTTAACCAGTAGCTATGAAGAATTAAACACGAGAAATACTCAATACCAAACATATCAAAATAGTTATAACCAAATCAAAGAAGATATTGAAAAGACAAAACTTGATTTCACTAAAGTAGAGAGTGCACTAAAAGCCATATTAGTGTCCATTAGTGAAGATACAAAAACCCTCAACGATCACCAAACCATCTATGAAAACTTTAAAAAGCAACGCAAGGAAAAACTTGCCATTGAAAACCTTGATGACTATGAGGTTACTCTAAAAAATACTTGGGAGAGTATAGGCATAAAGTACAACCAAATCATCCAAGATTTTTCTAATAAAAAACAACTGCTCACAGAAAAAGAAAAGCAACAGACACAATCCAAAATAGACTATACTAAAAGTCAAGAGGAAAAAGAAAAAGCCCTTAAAGTACTCAATGAAGCTCTTTCTCAAAAAGGTTTCTGCTCGGAAGATAAATTGGAAGAGGCACTTCTTCTTGATAGAGAGACACTCCAATCACTTTGTGCCAAATTAGATCAAGATTTCACTACTGCCAAAACACTCAAAGAGAGCATTCAAATAAAATTTGAAGAACATACAAAAGAGATATGCACAACAGAGAGTTTAGAGACACTAGAAGTCATCAAGGGAAATGAAGAGAAGAAATATGATGATCTCAGTCGCTATATAGGGGATATAGAACGTCAACTCAAAACAGATACAGAAAATAGAGAAAAAGCCAAAGAAAAACTTGAAATACTTCATTTAGAACAAAAAGAGTTAGATTTACTTATAAAACTCAATGAACTTATAGGTTCGGCAGACGGTACAAAATTTTCTAAGTTTGCACAGGGAATTACATTAGACCAACTCATTTACCTTGCCAATAATCATTTACATCATTTAAGTGATCGTTATTTTATTGTAAGGCAAAAAGATACTAAGAATCTTCTAGAGATAGAGGTCGTAGATAGATTTCAAGGAGACAAAATGCGTCCTGCTGCTACACTTTCTGGTGGGGAAAGTTTTTTGGTCAGCCTCTCCTTAGCATTAGGTCTCTCTGAGCTTGCAAGCCAAAAAATTTCCATAGATTCACTCTTCTTAGATGAGGGGTTTGGATCTCTTGATGCAGATACCCTAGAGGTTGCCCTTGGTGCATTGAACTTGTTAGAGAGCAAAGGAAAGATGATAGGTGTTATTTCACATGTTGAAGCACTGAAAGAGCGTATTCCATTGCAGATACAGGTACATAAAAAAGGAGCTGGTGAGAGCTATATAGAATTAAAAGTATAACCCAAAAGTCAGTTGATGAGACCATTCGAAATTCTATGTTAGCAACCTTAAGTAGCACTTTTTAAGCGCTACAACCACTATTAGCTACTTTTGATATTTTTTTATTATTGGTAGAGTACCATCATTAGTACCTATCTCCATCCTATTGGAGATTTTCATCATTCAAAGCTTACTTTTAACATTTCATCTGCATAAACCATAAGTTTGGATACCCTACTCTCAATCAGCTTTATTAATTTCTCAACAAAAA
>Ga0256913_10001394_pt1 | contig 12418 bp, 8 predicted proteins | sample Axial_MatmetaG_FD_185970 | JGI IMG/M metagenome (GOLD analysis project Ga0256913, IMG submission 185970) | Deep-sea worm associated microbial mat communities from Axial Seamount, Juan de Fuca Ridge, Pacific Ocean - Axial_Mat | ecosystem: Environmental > Aquatic > Marine > Oceanic > Microbial...
GGGCGGATGCTACTGATAAACCCTAAGAGTTAAAACACCCTCCTGAGGGAGGGCAAAGAGCTGGGCTTATTCCTTATTGACAGCTAAAACAGAAGATACTATATTGTAAGAGATAAATGTAGTATCAAAGGAGTAAAGAAGGGTGATATGAAAATTGAAATCAAAAATATTGAAAGAATTCAAACTGCATGTCATGTAGGTCAGAATTACTAGTTAACAGATATAAACCCGGAGAGCTTGATATAAGCATCTCTCCACTTTACTAAAAAAATTCAAAAAAGCATATATTAGTTTTAAGGAGAATAGTTCTGAAAATTGTAATAAGTAGTATGCTTCCTATGTATAATAAATAGAAAGAATAAGTTGTTGCAGATTGGGAATTTACCCAAAACTAGGAAAGTTATTGAGAATATAGATATTAAAATAGAAAACCTATTAGGATCTATGCATTGTTCCTATTTCGATCAATGAAATAGTTGAAATCTTAGATAAGGAATCTGTACTAAAACTAGTAGAAACAACCGAAGTAATAAACACTTTATTAAGAGAAGGGATAATTATACGATTCAAAGATTTTGAGGAGATGGCAAATAATAACAAATTTAATAGATAGTTGTTATTTTTTTCAATGTTTAAAGGAATAAAGGGATCAATGGCACGTCACAAAAACTTAGAAATAGTTCTATACAATATTAGGAATTGCTTCTATTTATTGAACAGTTGCTTTTAATTGCAAAAAAAGAATTATCTTCTGAAAATTCTTTTTTTGGACAATAATACCTGTGTGAGAGGTATCGATGGAGTAAAGATCAATCAAAAATGGTGGAGTAAAAAAGACTTTACTTTAGTAATAGACGCTATACTCCATGCATGGCTTTCCACTAGGCATACCAGGGGGAAATGCAGTAAGCTGTTTCCTTGTTATCGTAAACAATACCAATGATATCTTCAAACGCCTGGGTCTTCTATCCATCCTTCCAGCTGCGCCTGATATTCGATGATGGTTTGATTTGATATTTATTCCAAAGCTTCTTATGGAGTTTTGTATCATCAGAGCTCTCAGATATTCACAGCGGTTGAGTATTTCAGGATTCTGCTCGAATATTCCATAAATCTAACTTAGTGAACAACAGGAATTTCACTATGAGAGGCTGGTAAAAGGGTAAAACTGAACTCCTGTTAAGTTAACCGATGGTAAAGTATATGCAAATGCAAGTAGTATTTTGGTTTCCGGCTCAGATGTCTATGTTGCAGGTTATGAAAGAAATGACAATGGCAAAGATGTAGCTCAATACTGGAAAAATGGAACTCTTGTTAAATTAACCGATAGTATACATACTACAAATGCATATAGTATTTTTGTAGTTACCCAATAATCTAAATCTATAATACTCATATTCAGCATATTTTAATAGAAAGCAGAGGAGTCATTTTATATGTAATATAGATTAAAAGGCATGGGGGTACATTTGCTTTATTTTGAAGCTCTTTTCAAAGAGCAAGCCCCTAGAGTAGACCTTGAGCGGGTAAGATGAAATATTGAAGAATTTTGATTGTCACAAGACAAAGAACACCTGCTGAATACAGATGAGTTACTTTCGGCATCTGGATGTAGCTTGTACCCTTTCTATGTCTGAACGTTGACCGATGGGATTACTTTGACGAGTGGTTAGAGCGGATCCAGGATATCCAAACTTTTGAGAAACTGTTTTATTAGAAAATCAGGGATATGTATGCTATGAAAACTGCCAAATTGGGTTGGAATTGTGAAGGTTTATTTATTTTGAAAAGCTATGATATAATGGTATAATGGTTTATATTAAGGAGTAGCTATGGATAAGCTTTCATTACGACCTGGTCTTATATGGGGTTCTCAGTTGGAGGATGTTTTTTCGTATTGTAAAGAGTGCTTATGTGCACTTCCTGCAGTTAATGTAATTGGTTCATCAAGCATTAACGCAGCTTTAATAGCAGCGAAAGAAGCTCAAGCACCTATTATTATACAGTTTTCGAATGGGGGGGCTCATTTTAATGCAGGGAAGTTGCTACCAAATGAGGGACAGAGGGCGGCAATAGCAGGCTCGATTGCAGGAGCATATCATATAGCCCATCTTGCGCAAGAATATGGAGTTCCTGTTATCCTTCATACTGATCATTGTGCAAAAAAATTACTTCCTTGGGTAGATGGATTGATTAAGGCGGGTGAAGATCATTACAAAGCATATGGTAAGCCATTGTACAGTTCGCACATGTTGGATCTTTCCGAAGAACCATTAGAAGAAAATATTACTGTGTGTCAGAGATACCTTGAACGTCTTCATGCTATCGATATGTTTCTTGAAATGGAATTGGGTGTAACAGGAGGAGAAGAAGATGGAGTTGATAATACAGAAGTTGATTCTACTCGTTTGTATACACAACCTAAAGAAGTACTGCAAGCTTACACTGCATTGAAAGAAGTTGGGAGATTTACTGTTGCAGCGGCATTTGGTAATACACATGGTGTATATAAGCCAGGAAATGTTAAATTACGACCCATTATATTAAAAAATTCCCAAAACGAAGTATATACAAATATACATACGGATAATCCAAGACCGATACATTTTGTATTTCATGGAGGGTCTGGATCAGAAAAAGAGAAAATCAGTGAAGCAGTTTCTTATGGAGTGGTAAAATTTAATATAGATACTGATACTCAATGGGCATTCACGCGCCCAGTACGCGAGTATATGGATGCGAAGCATGATTTTTTAATGAGTCAAGTAGGCAATCCCGAGGGGTCTGATAAACCAAATAAAAAATACATTGATCCGCGAGCATGGCTTGTCTTGGCAGAAAAAGGAATGAAAAATCGATTAATTGAAGCATATAAGGATCTTAATGCGTACCAAAAATTTATTTTCCGATATGAATAATCAGGGGCCAATACCTTGAAATTTTGAGAGTATACTCTGCAGTATATTTTTAATATGTAAAGCAACTTCTTTTTGCAAGCAGATAAGATAACATGTACCACCAGAGCCACTTAGCTTTCCACCAACAGCACCTTCTTGTAATTCCTACAACTGAAAACAATTAATACTATGTATCTTGCCGTAAATCAACTCCTTAATCTAGAACGAATCATTGCTTGCTTAACCTGACATAGGTTTTTTCATGCAGAGCTGTTGGTTGGAATAATTTATATTTCTCAGGCAGGTAAACAAGCCGGAAGAAAATGGCTTGTTTCTACCCTATATTTATTTTGAATTTATTTAACCGAGTCCAGAAAAGCCATAAGTGCTGTAAAAGACGCGTTAGCGTCAATGGTCGGCTCATTTGTTGCCCACGATTTGCTATCATCCTTGTAGCAGAGTGCAGGCGGAGTATTTTTCCTCCATAATCTGTTAAGGACCGGATCGTCTCCGGAACCTTCTTTTACAGCCCCGTTGGGGCCTTCGCTGACAATACCCGGTACTGCATAACCTAAATATATGCTTAAATTATGATGTGGATTTCTTACAGGATTAACACTCTCTGTTCGAGTATCCGGACCGGAATTGGTGCTGTTTTTAATCATTTCTGTTGGAAGAGACAAAAAAAGTTTGGATAAACTGTTACAGCCCAGCAGATACTGGGCCTGCTGATATGCGGTTTCCCTATAAATATCTTTTCCTGTTAAAATGTATGCTATTGCAAGATGGACACCGTTTGCGCTTACCACTTGATTTGACCCCCAGACGTAGGCAAAATCACCTTTTCTGCCTTTTAATGCAGTTCTAAAAAGAGACTCTTTTGATACTTCCGCAATACTGTCAGCCTGCAGGAGAAAATCATTTAAAACAGTGCTGTACAGCGGGCTGTTTTTTTCCGGTTTATCAGAGGCACCTTTAATGTATGCGTACAGGGCCATATTATACGGATCGGCCCAGTCGGTTTTAATGTAATTACCTCTAAGGGTGCTTTTTGTATAAAGACTTTTAAAATCTTCAAGAGATTCCTGATCTTTTTTCAGAGCATAAATCTCTGCGGCAGCCCACATTCTTGAATGTTTTTCATTGCCGGAGAAATCATAACCTCCCTGCATAGGAAATTTTGATGGAGGTGGATTTTTAAAACCTCCTCGGGGAATCTGTTCGGGATGTTCTTTTAAAAACTGGTAGCTTTTTTCTGCTGTCCGCGCGCATTTGTCCGCAAAAGCGGCATCTAAATTTTTATAGATTGATGCGGCTTTCGCCATTGCGGCGGTAAAGAATGCTGTATCAGAAGTAGTAGGACCGAAAAGATACAACTGCTGTTTATCATTTGAAGGTGGAAGACCCATTTCCGGATAATCTTTTGTAGTAACTTTGTGGTAGACTGCTCCATCGTCTCTCTGCATTTTCAGCATCCACTCAAGTTCCCATTTTATTTCATCTAGAAGATCAGGCATACCATTGCCGCTTTCCGTAAGTAAATCCGGATTAAACTCTGCCGCATACATCAGTTGCATAACAGAAAACGCAGCGGTTGGAATGTACCGTCCGTAGTCTCCGGCATCGTACCATCCGCCGGCGACATTTTTTTCAATATTCCTTTTATCCCATAAAACGGCTGGCAAGGTATGGCCTTTTTTAATAATCTCTCCATCAGGCAGTTCCACGTCTATTCCGCTACGCTGAAAATAATAAAACATGGATGAAAGGTTTGCAGCTTTTGCAAATATTCCTTCTTTAATTTTAAAATCGCTACTTTTTCCTAAGCCCACGACTTCGGCAGTGTATTCACCTGTATCTGTAAAATTAGAGAAGTCTCCTCTGTAAACATCCATCTCAGTATCATTATCGTAACCTAGGTACTCCATGCTGCCTGAGTATACAATTTTGCCAGATTCAGTATTTGTTATATTGAACTTCCACGCTGCGGTACTTGAATAAACATATTTACTAGCTTCCGGTTCGTAACCAAGCTGATTTATTTTAACGGGATTCAAGCTGTTTGATTTTTTTGATTTACTGTTTTCCACAAGCTGTTTTCTGCTTATCTGGGCGCTGATATTCATTGCAAATATTTTTCCGTTAATATCTGTTGAAGAATTTTCGTTTTCAAAAGCTATTTCCATTCCGATAATCTTTGACGGATCTATTTTTCTTATTCCGGCGTTTCCAACCCATGTAGATCGTTTAAAGCTGTCCCATGGCAAAATATAGGTTACTGGTTTTCCAATGGACTCTTTTGTTGTTTTTAATAGAAATTTAAAAGGAGTTTTAAAGCGGACCAGAGGAGAGGTCTGTGTCGGATCTGAAATCCATACAACAATATAAAAAGGGATCCCTGCTTTATTTGATTTCAATGTTACAGTAAGACCTTTACTTCCGTAGAAATTCAGTTTTTCTCCGAATTCGGTTTCAACCCCGCCATAACCTCCTGCAAGTATGGATACATTAATTTCCATAATACCGTTTTCTGTTTCATTACCTGATTTAGAATCAGAAGTATTCCCGCTGGTTAATAAGGAAACAGTAAGTCTTGAACCTTTATCATCTGCATATGTCCACCAGTTTAAATCTTCACTGTTTTCTCCGCTGAAATTATCAATTATGTATAAATTATCTTTATCCAAAGTAAAATTCCCGCTGGTTTTTTTTCCGGAAAACTCTACGCATGAAAAAAACACTGCGAAAAATAAAAAAGTAATTAATACAGCCGAAAAACCAGCAGTTTTATTTGTTCTGATCGATATACCAACTAAGCTTTTTATGGCTGAGAATAAATTATTCTTTTTCATATTTAATCTTTGCCAGTACTAATGGATATTGCTTCTGCAAACCATCCTGAATGAATAAGCCACTGTTCAGACCACCTCCATCTGTGGTTGGGATCGTTTCCCTCCGGTTCAGGTAGAAAAGCAATATCGCATTCTTCATCCATATCTGCGGTTATTCCGTTAATAATTCCGCCGTCCAGGTTGCGCCAGTAATGTTCGTATTGGACATTATTGTGCCCCTTTCCCGTAAGCATGCATGTATTAAACGGGTTTAATCCGAGAATCCAATTAATCTGAGACCATGCATAAATGGTGAGTTTTTTTCTGAATTTTTGATCATCCATATATTTTTCTGCTTTCCATGCTGCGGCGGCTAAAGATGCAAGTCTTGAATTTTCTCCCTGCCACCAATAACCACTCCAGTTATCATGAGGTATAAAGAATGTAGCTTTCTTTTCTTTTTTAAGAGGTTTGACATACTGACGTGCAAGGATAAATGGATTAGTTGTACTTTCTGTTGTTTCCAGTTCAAATGTCAAATATTTTTCCAGAAAATCAATAACTTCTTTATAGCTACAGGATGTGTCTGCGACAAGTGCAGTTTCTCTGAAGAAAATTTCCAGATATCTAATTAAAGAAAGGACAGGGAGTCCCGCATCTGAAGCATGAAAAAACGGTATATCTCCTTTATCATCAGCTCTTAGCCAGTTGCTGAAATTTTTGTCGGATGAAAGACGATCTAGCAGACTGTCTTTACGTTTTTCAGCTGCAGATTTGTAATCAGGATTTCCTGTGGCGTTATACAGTTCGGAAGCAGCAAAAAGAGCACAGTAATCATCTATAATGTTTTCTTTTTTATCATTTAAATATTCTATATTATGCTCTTCGAGGTGTCTGAAACCTTTCTCGGCAGCTGCAAGGTAGTTGTTTCTGGAAAACTCCCCGCCGCATTCTCCCATGGAAGCTCTTGCAAGCGCAGCAATTGCCATTCCTCCGCCCTGTCTGTATGCGGCCTGATAATTCTTATTGTAAATGCCCTCCTGGGTTGTATAAGAGCATAGTTTTCTCCTTTCAAGATCTTTTGACCATTTGTCAAAGAGAATCATATAGAAATATCCTTCGTCACTCTGCATCCTTATAAGAAAGTCCGCTCCGTACAGAGCTTCAAGAGTAAAAGCTTCTTTGTATTCTTCAGCATATTCCTTAACACCTTTCAGATTTTCAAGCGAATCAAAAAGTTGCCAGACAAGAAGAGGTGTCTGCTGCGGATTCATGTAGTTGGTATAACTTAAGTGGCTTAAATATTTACTGTAGTCGCCGGAGGCATCGTACCATCCGCCGTGGACATTTTTTTTAATATGCTCTGATCCGTAAACCGGAATACTGTAGTCTCTGCGGTCATATTTGTCTGTACTACGCATTGCCCGGAAGAAAATTAAAAGTGAATTAAGTGTTTTTCCAGTTAAAAGATTATCGTCGATTTCAAAGTATTCTGATTTATAACTTTCTTCAGGTGAACTTCCGTATGTAATTTCAAAAAAATAACGCCCGGGAATATCAATTTCAGAAAAATTCATACGGCAGAAGTGCCGGTTTTTCCATCCTGGAACTATTTCAAATTTTTCCAGGTTTATTTCAGTTATGATCATTCCGTCATTCTGAAGTTTCAAGAAAGCTTTCTCTGGCAGTTTATAATGGTTTTTTATTTCCTTGTCAGATATTTCCACCACTGCAAATTTCGGAGAACCTATATTGTAGCCTATATGATTTACAAGAATTTTCATTTTTTGTCCTTTGTGTAGTCAAATTTGTCCATAATTTTTTTATAAAATAAAGTAAGAATAATTATTACTAGGAACATCAGCCAGGAGACAGCAGAAGCCCTTCCGAAGCGCTGCATTTTAAAAGCCATACTCATCATATACAGGAATGTTGTAAGTCCGGAATTTCCAGCTCCTCCCATTGACTGATACCCGCCTGTAAGCATAAAGGGTTCCGCAAAAAGTTGCATGCCGAAAATAATACTTATGGAAATGCAGAAGAACATTATCGGAACCAACATGGGTAGAGTTATTTTAAAAAACATCTGTGAACGGGTTGCGCCGTCAATCCCGGCTGATTCATACAGTTCTTTCGGGATAGTCTGAAGTCCTGCAAGATATATAAGGGTGTAGTATCCGATAAAACGCCAGTTAAGAATTATGGAAATGGATGCTTTTAGTGCTACAGGATCTCTGAGCCAGGCAATCTTATCTATTCCGATTAATCCGAGCAGATAGTTAAGCCAGCCGAAATCTTTGTTGAATAAAGTACCGAAAACAAGCGCGACTGTAACAGAATTGGTTATGTAGGGAATAAAGAAAGATGTTTTAAAAAATTCTCTTCCTTTAAGAATTGCTCTGTTAAGGAGGGTGGCAAGCGGTATTGCAAAAGCATGTTGTATAAGTGATCCCCAGAACAGCAGAACCAGTGAATTCCAGATTGATTTCCAGAAAAACGGATCTTTTTTAATAAATCTTGAATAATTTGCAAAACCCACAAACTTCTGCGGTCCACCGGCACCCCATTTAAAAAGTGAAATGTAGATGGAATAAAAAATTGGGTATATCCCGAATACTAGAAAGAGCAATAGGAATGGGCTTAAAAATATATACGGTGCAAGTTTTTGCTGATTAAGTTTCATTTTATCTCCTTGGTTTGTTTATCTGTTTATCCTGGATCCGTACAAAGAATAACAAATAAAAGTCCAACCTAATGATAGGAAAATTAATCTGAAGCTACAAGGCCTAGCTTTAATGATAGGAAAATTAATCTAAAGATACAAGGGCCAGAGTATACAAATAAGAATAAAGTCCTCCAATTCTGATAATATCACTATACTAACGTTATGTAAGATATATTTTGTTCACTGTGAGGAAGTGTCATAAAAACAGCATGATAAGTACTGATAACAGAGATTAAAAGACATTTTGGGACTATATTATTGTCAGTACTTTTATTTCAGATCCACAATGAGGACAAATAAACAGATTGATTTTATACACCTTTGAAAGTAATCGTGTCCAGTCCTTCTTGGATTAATCTATCTTAACAGAGTTGTATTAGAGGGGATTGTATCGGGATTTTCTGCATCACGAACCTGAATCGTCATTCCATGTTGTTTCTTCCATCATCGGAAGAGTATGTTCTGTAACCTCCGGAATATTGCCCCAAATTCCTTTGGTACGAGAAGAATATAAGTTGTACTGACGTATTAGCTGTACCCTAAATAAAAAAATATAGCTATCATATTTTTCTTTTTTTTGAACAAATATCTTTTTGAAAATACCTATATATATCAGTCAAAACAAAAATAATTCTTATTAAGGAACAATGAATAATCCTTGCTAACAATTAATTATTCTCACAACCAACTAAGAACAGGAGACACTTTATTTGTAAGAGTAGGCGTATATAGAGTATAGAGAAAGTACTTTTATTGGAATTTCTGGTACAATCATAAAGCCAATTAATACTTTAGCATATCTAAATGAATTGCCTATTATTGATGGGCAAATGTTCTGAATAATACACGGAATATCTCTGATCAGAAAAGTTTTCAGTGATATTGACTTTGATCTTCCCCATTATTCCCTTATCACAGCCATCAGGGAAAAGAGGCAATAAAAACAATTTTATTAGCCTCTTTTCGAGTCTGCTGGAATAACTTGTATTATTCGGAGACAGCGGAATGATCATGAATTTCTGGTATACAAAATAAAGGGTAGGGAATCATCCTTTTACTGCTCCTTCAATAATCCCACCGATAATTTTTTTGGAAAATATAATAAGAACAAGTGTCAGAGGAATTACCGCAATCATGTTTCCAAGCATTAAAGAACCTATTCCGCCGGAATTCTTATTACTTAATATTTTTATGGCGACCGGAAGTGTTGTTTTAGACGGATCCGGCAGAAAGATAAGAACTGAAAGAAACTCGTTCCAAGAACCGATAAAAGTCAGTATTCCAAGTATATAAAGGCCTGATTTTGCAAGCGGAAATACAATTTTAAGAAGAATGCGGAACTCTGACATTCCGTCTATTCTTGCAGCGTCAAGAAGGTCTGAAGGTACGGATGTTTTAATATACTGAGACATTAAAAAAATTCCGAATGCGTTGGCTGCTCCCGGAACAATCAGCGGCAGCCATGTATTGTACCAGCCAAGTTTAATAATAATTTGGAAAAACGGAATAATATTCAACGCGGGCGGAATGGCAAAGGTAATAATCATAAGCTTGAAAAGAGTTTCTTTTCCCTTGAACCTGTACATTGCAAATGCGAAACCTCCCATGGTACAGAAAAATAGCTGGGAAATTGTTGTCAAGGAAGCAATAGCAATACTGTTAAACATATTTCTAAACAAATGTGTACGAGAAAAAAGACGATTCCAGTTTGCTTTTAACCCGTTACCGAACCATACATGCGGCGGAACTGAAAAAGCTTTGGAATCCGGCCAGGTGGAAAGCACTGCAGCATTATAGAATGGATAAATGAAAATAACTGTAAGAAGCAGAAGAAATAAGTACACCGGTACTGCTCTTGTGTATTTCGTAAATTTTTTCAATTTGTTACCTCTTTATTGGAAATTACTACTGACTTAAACCTTGTAAGATTTTTGTATTTGTTATTTTCTGTAAGCTCAAAGGTTGTAATGAATTTTGTTGTAGATTTTGGGTTAGTCGGTACTGTGTTAGTTGGTAAGAGACGACTCGTTAAAAAGACTAAAATAGTTATTATAAACATACATTCATATTCCGGTTTCTCATTTTGAACTACTTAAACTTTTATCTGTATATCCTCCAGAATAAAGGGATTATCATTATTATCCTGTCCATCTTTCATGGGGTGGTAGGTTTTTTGTAAGGGGTAACCTCCGGCAGAGACGAAATTATGAGTACTATCTTTGTTTGTTTTATCTTTCCATGAAGAGAGATCCTGGTTAAAGGCTTGGGCCTCATAAAACATCTGTTGCATAATTAGTTGTATTCCTTACGCCGCTCAAATAAATACGGCGGCGTAAGGAATACAATTTAGTCCATATTTGCTGTAATCTGATCTTTTACTTGCTTATAAGCTTCTTCGGGTGTAAGATCACCTTCCATGACACTCATCAATGCGGTGTTCCAGATACCAATTGCTGTAGGATCGTATTCTGTGGGTGTAACTGCAGGAATATTTTTTGCGACATCCGCATAAATCTTACGTACTTTTTGCCCGCCGAAGAATTCTTCGCCTTCGTTCATTGCAGGATCGTCCCACACAGACTTTAAAGCAGGGAAAGCGCTCATTGTTTCAAAGGTAGCAAGCTGGGCTTTCTGATTTGTTGTCAGGTATTTAAGAACTTCCCATGCGGCGGCTTTGTTTTCGCTGTCTGTATTTGCTGGAATACCGAGGAAACTTCCGCCCATATTTATATATGCATTTCCGGGAAGTTTTGTAACTCTCCAGTTTCCTTTCTGTTCAGGAGAAAGATATCCTTTTAAAGCACCGGCAAACCATGCACCGGAAATTGCAGCGATTACTGACCTGTTACTGTAGGAAGCCATCCATGCGTCTCCCCATGGTTCATAGTTGGCAATAATTTTCGAGTCGCCCATTCTTTTGATTAATTTTAAAAGGGAAAGGAATTTTTCTTTCGGTTCAAGTACATTTCCGTTTTTGTCGAACCAGCATCCAATACCGTTATTAAGTGCGACAAGTGCGATATCTTCTGAGGAAGCAAGTAGGAACTGGTCCGGATTGCCGTCTCCGTCTCTATCTTTTGTAAGTTTCTGACCGGCTGTTACAAGGTCAGCCCAGACGCTGAGATTATCAAGAGATACCTTTGCTTCCTCTACTGGAGGACTAAGGTAGAACATGACAGCCGGTGCAATATCAACAGGAATTGCAATTACATTGCCTTCAGAGTCAGTTGAGTTTTTCAGTGCAAAAGGTGCAATATTTCCTGTAATTTCAGAACAGTTATACGGAGCAGCTGAAAGATTATCAAAACCTCCGCCTGTGACAAAACCGGCTATATATGCCTCGTCAATTGCTTCAATATCGTTTGCCTTGTCTCCGGCTGCTATTACAGTAACGAGTCTTTCGTGGTGTCCGTCCCAATCGCCCTGAATTAATTTAACATTAATATTGGGGTACATTTTTTTAAAATCGCCGGATTCCAGAGCAGCTGTATATCCGTCCAGAAGCTCATCGAATACGCCAATTTTAATGGTGTACTGTTTATTGGGATTAAAACCCACAGCGGAAGATGCCGATTTTTCGTCATCTCCACTTGCAAAAATAAATCCGGCAGAAACTGTCAGGATGAGTAAGCCTAATAAAACCTTTTTCATAATAAACTCCTTAAAATAATGATAGGAAAATTAATCTAAAAATACAAGGGGCAGAGTATACAAATAAGAATAAAGTCTTCCAATTCCGATAATACTACTATACTAACGTTATGTAAGATATATTTTGTTCACTGTGAGGAACTATTATTCTTCCACTGTATCGCTTAAACAGTTTAGAAATAAGAATACTCCGCGGAAAGTAAAAATACTCCGCAGAAAATATACAAAAATTTATATAGCAATAAAAAAACACCCGGCATTAATAACCGGGTGAAGAACTATATTGTTAGTCTATTAATTCCAGCTCGCATATG
>Ga0256913_10001395_pt1 | contig 12417 bp, 8 predicted proteins | sample Axial_MatmetaG_FD_185970 | JGI IMG/M metagenome (GOLD analysis project Ga0256913, IMG submission 185970) | Deep-sea worm associated microbial mat communities from Axial Seamount, Juan de Fuca Ridge, Pacific Ocean - Axial_Mat | ecosystem: Environmental > Aquatic > Marine > Oceanic > Microbial...
TAATGGCTGTAATAATTGGACCCGGACTTCCGATTGGGGAGGAATGTATTCAGGTGGTGGAACCGATTATGTCCATGCAGACCAACATTGGATAGCATATAAACCGGGATCGTCAACAAAGGCAATTTTCAGTACAGACGGAGGAGTTTTCTATTCACCAAATGCTGATAACATCTTACCTGAGTATGAAGAAAGAAACAACAACTTATCCACCTTGCAATTCTATTCCTGTGATCTTTCACCTGTTGAAAATTTGAATTTATTCATTGGAGGATTACAAGACAATGGTTCACTGCTATATTTAGAACAAGCATTAAATATAAACAGTATGATTTCAGGAGGTGATGGAGCTTATTGCTTTATAGACAAAGATGATCCTCAATTTATTATAACTTCTGTTTATTATAACAGATATTATTTATTCGAAAATTTGTCTTATAAATGGTCATTTGGTCAATATGGAACCGGCGTTTTTATTAATCCCGGAGACTATGACAGTAAAAACAATATTTTATATACAAATGCCTGTTCGTTTGATGGGACACGAGCCAATAAATTGTTGTCCATAACCATATTACCCGACACTAGCATTAATACTTTTATAAATATCGGTACAGATCTTCAGACATATTTTTCACATATCAAAGTTTCGCCATTTTCTGATGCAGATCATACAAACCTCTTTGTAGGTTCACAAAACGGTAGATTATTCAAAGTAACAGATCCGCTTTCCGATATACATACATTAGAGATAGGAAGTAGTGATTTCCCTGTAGCCAACATTTCTTGTGTGGCAGTAGGAGGAAGTGAAGATACTTTATTGGTCACTTTCTCCAATTACGGTGTACAATCCGTGTGGGAAACTTATGACGGAGGAAAAAACTGGACTGATATTTCCGGCAACCTACCGGATATTCCCGTAAGATGGGCAATTTACCATCCGCAAAATGCAAATCAGATAATGCTCGGTACGGAATTGGGAATCTGGGTTAAAGAAAACCGTACTGATAATATTTGGACAATCAGCCCGTCATTTCCAAATGTTAGAGTCGATATGCTAAAAATTAGAGAAAATGACAATACAGTACTGGTTGCATCTCATGGCTTAGGGTTATTTTGGGGGAAATGGAATCGTGACTTTGTCGGTATTCAAGAAAAATATATCAATAATAAGCTAACGGTATATCCGAATCCTTCAAATGGAGTTTTCCAAGTTAAAATTAAAAATAAAGATTTAATTGACTCCAAATTTATTGTTAAGGATCTTCAAGGAAATACCGTTTCAAAAGGTAAGTTTAATTCAATAAAGCACAATATTCAAAATATTGACTTATCCGGAATATCAAAAGGTGTATATATTTTGGAAATAAAAAATGAAAATAAAATATTTGTTGAGCAAATAATTTTGTTGTAATAAAATATATTCAAATGCAACAAGGGATCTAAAAAAAACAGGGGATAATAACCAATCCCGGCTATTATCCCCACATCCACTTATACCCGAATGTTTATTTTACTTTAATAGCCAACGGTCCTTTTTTAATGGCCTCTTCTTTTTTCTTCATTGTGATTTTCAAAATGCCATCTTTATACTCGGCATCGATATGCTTGGTGTCAACAGTTTGAGGAATGGTAAATACTCTTTTGAACGAACTGTAATTGTACTCCATTCTGACTAAATTTTCTTCTACGTCTTCTTCTTTCTTTTCATAATTTGAGGAAATTATCAATTCATTATCCTCCAATTTAATGTCAATATCCTTTTTATTGACACCGGGAACAGCAAGTTCCAAAATATACTTGTCTTTCTCCTCAATTATATTAACGGCAGGTTGAGTATAATTAACCGGTGATTTGAAATCACTTAAAAAATTGTTGAATAACTCATCGTAAAGGTCTCCGAACAAATATTGTGACGGAGCAAACGGCTTAAATTTCATTAATGTCATAGCTTTATTTTTTTTAGTTAAACCATAAAATTTTAAATAACTCACAGTTAAACATCTAATTAATTACTTCAATTCAATTTTTTTATTTTTAGCACTGTCGTCTTCTTTCTTAAACGGAAGTTTTACTTTCAGTATTCCATTATCGTATTTCGCATCAATCTTTTCAATATCAACATTTTCTGATAACTTGTATTCCAATTTAAAATTGGCATAATCAAATTCCTTCAATAAAATTGTTTTTCCTTCAATTTTTTCAGTTTCCATTTCCTTCGATGATTGAACAACAAGAATATTTTCATTAATACTAATATCTATATCCTTTTTATTCAATCCCGGTATAGCAATACGCAATTCTGTCCAATCTTCATTTTGAACAATATTTACTTTCGGTACACTTTGGCTAGTTGCAGCTTTACTAAGCAATCTCTCCAGTTCCATCAAAGGACTGTATAAATCTTTAGCCGGACTAGTTAAATATGTCATAATTATCGTATTTTAAGTTTTTAAAATCAAATTTCTGATAATTATTATTCAAAGACTGTACCTAAACAATTTTTAGGTCATTTTTACTTAAATCACTCTAAATCAATACGCCAATTTGACAGGCAGGTGTTTTTATTATGCCTATATGGCATTTGAGGGAGTTGTACTTTCTATTTTTAGTTGATTTGAATCACCTTTTTAACTTTATCCAATTGGAATATGCAAACAGTTGTTTTCCTCCTAATATTTTCTGTTCTATAAAAGTCAATATCCTGTTTTTGATTTTTTCATGCTTCAGTTTAAACCTCTGCGGTTTATATTTTTTTTCAAAATGAAGTTTATCCCTCCAGTCAAATTTTGAGATAAAAGACTGCATGACTTTGGGATGAGTCCCCTTGAATTTTTCAAACATATTCATATTGCCGTAATCAAAAACCAATGTCCTCGTTTGATATATTTCAGATACTTTTTTCTTTCCCATGTGTATAGTATCAAGGGATTTTATCTTTGCTCCCATGTATTCCGGAGGTCTTACCCATCCATAATGATAGATATAAGCATCCAGTTTGACAACCTTCAATTTATAGGTATCATTTTTCTGACGATAAGTCAAACCGTTAAAATTCAGAATTCTCCTAAATGATTGCGCTGAAATATATGAATGTATTTCCGGATCATTTCTTATTATTCTAATTTCTTCGGGATACCACCCGTGACAATTGTTGTAATGCTCATAATCCCCGAAAAAATGTAGATAATTAAATAAAAACCCTTCAACTTCTTTGTCGTACAGATATTTTTCACACTGCCGGACTATATAATCGAGATACTTTTCATGCACAACCTCATCCGCCTGCAAATAAAACAACCAATCACCTGAACATGCATTTTTTGCTATATCAGTCTGATGTGCATTCTCCATTCCTCTGGGATATTTTTCTATATCCCAAACCGTTCTTATGATCTTAATCTTATCGGAACCGATACTTTTTATCAATTCCAATGTATTGTCATCTTCATCATTATCACCAAGTGCAATAACAAATTCATCAACTATCGGTAAAATAGATTCTATGCTTTCTTTTATGGGATAATATAACTTACTTACATTTTTCCCCATTGTAAAACCACTTATCTTCATATATTCCTTTATTGTTTTATGTAATTATTGACCTGCCACAATCGAATTTATAAAAGAAACCCAAAAATTCCGATGAAACTTATAACTTTTATTTTTTATCAATATTTCATGTTCGGTTACCAATTCTCTTTCCATCGGATTGAATTTAATCTTCTTTGAATCGGGATCGTGAAGAGTATAAAATTCAGGGTGAAACTGAACTCCTATTACATTTGGGAATCTTTTATGAACTAATGTTTCAATTACCTTGCTATCCATTGAAGTTGCTGCTATTATCATATCTTTTCCCAATAACCTCACTGCCTGATGATGACTACTCACTACCAACGGATTGAAATTTGCAGGCATTCCCCATCTTTTTCTCAGATCCGGATTTATGATTTTAACATGATGAAAACTATGGTTATCAATTTCATCCAAGGGATAAATATTCTTATAATAATTTCTGTGTTGTTGGTCAGGATCGAGTTTCAATACATCTTCAACGTATTTTAATCCGTAAATATCAGAAGGAATATCCTGATACATATCTCCTCCGGTTGCCACATTCATCGTCTGCATTCCAAGGCATATTCCCAATACAGAATAATACGGTTTTTCTTCTAAAAACGCCCTGTAAGCCAAATCCTGATTGCCACCCAGCAGATGAAACAGAAAACTCAATTCAAACAAATGTCTGTTTGGTGTACGAATTCCAACAGTCAGCTCCGTTTTACCTCCATAAAAAACAGGTGGAATATCCCAACCCCCGAAAAATATTATGCCATCGGTACTCTTAAAAATATCATAAAAATCCTGTGAACACATATTGGTTTTATAAATATTATTTTTATCCAGATTGCCATAAACTTCCTGAAATTTAATGTAATCAATATTATTTTGATTGACAAAAGCTTTTGCTTCACTAATCTTAACCTCGCTTTTGGTATAAAAAACAGCCAAATACTTTATATTTTCAGACGGAAAAATACCATTATCCGTCATATATGCAATAGATTTTAAGTAAAATACTCCGGGATTTACAAGTACAATAGTCTTTTTAGATTTGCTTTTTTGAGTTTCATTTATAACTTGTGACTTAATTGAACCGGCAATTAAAAATATTGATAATAAAAGTAATAATCTTTTCATAATTTAAATATTTTTGATGTTTTGCAACAAATATAAAATAAAATCACAAGATTATAATCAGGTAATCCTGTTTTTAAATACAAAAAGATATTTTTTCAGAATATCAATCCGGATTGAAGCCATATAACCTAAAACATAACAGCATTTCACAATAACACTAATGACAAATATAATTGATACAATTACAATAAAATAGAGTTATTGAAGATTGCCGATTCAGAAATTTAATTATATTTACATATATTTTAAATTATATAAATTCCCAATATTAAATTGATATATAATTTCTATTTATATTATATTTACATAATTATTTCAAACAGGAGTTGTGTTAGCTGAAAATATATTTTTCATTTAAAAATTATCCTGTTCGAATAGTTTTTTATTGTTTTGAATAATAAATTTATTTTATAAAATCAATATACAAATGAAATCAAAAATTAAAAGTTTATCCTTTTTAATAATTTTCTTTGTTCCCGCTTTTATTTTCAGTCAATCACATACCGTCGAAGGAGTAATCACAGATGCGACTAATGGAGAAACCATAATAGGGGCAAGTGTGATTATCGAAGGTACGGCAAAAGGAAGCATATCCGATTATAACGGTTATTATAAAATTGATGTGAGCGGATATAAAAATCCGGTTTTGAAATTTTCATATCTGGGATACAATGATTATAAAGTAAAAGTAGATGGCAAAAACAGAATCGATGTGAAATTAGAGATCAAGTCCGAACAATTGTCGGAAGTAGTCATCACAGCTCTTGGAATTAAAAAAGATAAAAAAGCACTGAATTATGCTATTCAGGAAGTAAAAAGTAAAGATCTTGAACAATCAAAGCAAGAAAATATAGTCAATTCACTGAATGGTAAAATAGCAGGAGTAATGGTTACCAACTCAAGTGGTACACCGGGAGCAAGTAGCCAAATATTAATCAGGGGAGCCAATTCGGTTAGTGATGCAGTAAATAATCAACCGCTATTTGTAGTTGACGGTATTCCTATTGACAACTCTGCATCTTTCAATGGCGGTAACAGAGCTATGGATATCAATTCAAATGATATCGAATCCGTAACAGTACTGAAAGGACCTACTGCTGCTGCTCTTTATGGACTTGAAGCCGCAAACGGTGCTATAATAATCACTACGAAATCCGGAAAATCAGGTGTTACCAATATTAATTTTTCTACAAGTTTAGCCGCTGAAGATGCTGTCAGACTTCCTTCAAGACAGCAAAGTTACAAACAAGGATACCGGGGAATCTATGATCCGGAATCCCGTTCTTCATGGGGCCCATTATTCACACCCAATGATACAATTTATGACAATATTGGAGATTTTCTTAAGACAGGACTAAAACAAAAATACGATCTATCTGTTTCCACAGGAAGCGAAAAGGCAAATGTTTATATTTCTTCAAATTATCTGACACAAGAAGGTATTTTTCCTGGTGAAGATTATTCCAGATACGGTATTTTATTGAAAGGATCAGCAAAGTTGAACGATAGAATTACCATGAATCTTTCTTCAAACCTTATAAGATCCCACAATCGCAGAGGAGGTCTGGGAAGAATGTATAACGTTTACAATTGGCCATTGAATAATAATATGTCGGAATACTATTATCCTAACGGTGAAAAAAAATGGCTTATTCCAAGAGAAGAAGGTAAAGAATGGAATAATCCGGAAAACCCTTACTGGAGAGCGGAAAACAATCCTATAAACGATTATGTCAATCACACTCTGACAATGGGATCGATTAGTTATGATATTACCAGTCATTGGAAAGCTGTTTATCGTCTGGGAACAGATATTACAAATCAATTTTATAAAAGCATCATAAGTCCGGGAAGTGCGGGAAGCCTTGAAAGTTATCAAGGTAAAATCACTGAAAAAGACCGTAGTTTCAGAAAAACCAATTCCACAATGATGCTTACATATAATTCAAAAATATTTAATGATATCGAAATTTCGGCATTGGTTGGAAATGATATAAAAGATGAAGAAGGAAAACTGACTATTATTTATGGTAAAAAATACAGAAATCCCGATCTTAACAATATAAATAATTTGGAAGATATCAAAGCGGTTCAATATTTGACAAGAAAAAGATTGGTCGGTGTTTTTGCTGATTTGAAATTCGATTATAAAAGTATTGTATTTTTAGGTTTGACCGGTAGAAATGACTGGTCTTCAACATTACCCAAATCCAATAATTCTTTCTTTTATCCATCGGTTAGTTTAGGGGTTGACCTTTCCAGATTACTACCGAGTGATAATATATTGAGTTATGCAAAAATACGTGGAAACTGGGCTCAGGTAGGTAAAGATGCACCACCCCAAAGGTTGACTGCTGTGTTGGAGCCGGCATATACTATCGGAGGTGGATTCAATTATGATTACTATGCAGGAAACCCGAATCTAAAGCCGGAAACCACCGAATCTTGGGAAGTGGGTACGGATCTTAGATTTTTTAAAGGAAAAACAAGATTGGATTTCACATATTATAATATGAGATCCATTGATCAAATAATACAATCGAGAATTTCCCCTGCTTCAGGATGGATTATACTGGTTTTCAATAGCGGTTCCATTCAGAATAAAGGAATAGAATTCATTTTCAAACAAAAATTGATCGAAAATAAAAATCTGACCTGGGATATAAGTTCCAATATATCCAGAAATGTTTCCAAACTAAAAGAGCTTCCCAGTTTTGTTTCAAAGTATCCGGTTACTTACGGACAATTGTTAAATGAAGCAAGACCTAGTTCAGTATTGGGATATCCTTTGATGGCAATCGAAGGAACTCATTATTTACGAAATGAAAATGGGGATTTGGTCGTTAACGAAAACGGATATCCACGAATAGGAACTTACCTCACAGATAGTGAAGGCAATTATGTTTATGATAAAGACGGTATGAGAAAAATCGATGCTCAAAGTGTTTATCTCGGAAACAGGGAACCGGATTATATTATCGGGATTACAAATGATTTAAGCTATAAAGGACTTTCATTATCCTTTATGTTTGATATCAGAGTAGGAGGTGATGTTTTGAATCTCACAAAAGCTTTTATGCTCTCAAGGGGAACAGATGGTTCGCTTGAAGAACATAGAAACCAGTCAATGGTATTTAACGGTGTTATTGAAACCGGAGACGGACAGTTTGAGAAAAACGAAGAAAGGGTAATATTGAATCAGACTTTTTATAATTCTTATTATTTGCATGCAGGTGAAAATTTTGTTGAAGATGCCAGCTGGACAAGATTAAGATATATAACTTTATCCTATAATTTACCTCAATCCATAAGCAAAAAACTAAATATTAAAAATTTAAATTTTTCAGTAACAGGAAGAAATTTGTTCTTGTTTACAAAATATTCCGGTGGTGATCCCGAAACAAATTATTATGGTTCGGGATTGGGAGGAACCGGAACGGCAGGTCTTGATTATTTCAATGTTCCGGCAACAAGAGCTATTGAATTCACTTTAAAATCTTCATTCTAATGATAAAAAAAATAATTTTTCTAGCAGTATTACTGGTATCCATCGCATCTTGTGAAAAATTTCTGGATGTAAATGAAGATCTTGATAGTCCTTATACCAGTACACCTAATTTCTTGCTCCCTCCGGTAATTGCCAATATGGCAACCAGTATTTATGATCATGGAGAAACCGACTCATATTTTACTCAACAGGTTGCTACTCTCTCCGGTTATCATTACGAAAAAGACCGCTGGGATTATCTTAAAGCTCATAGAATTCCCCAGTGGAGGAGACATTATCACAATATATCGATAAATGCTAAACATGTAGTACAATCTGCAGAGAGAGAAAACTCTACAAATTACAAGGGGGTTGCAAATATCATGTATGCATTTAGCACATTGACAACAACGGATATGTTCGGTGATATGCCGTTTTCAGAAGCACTAACAGGTAATCCTGCACCAAAATACGATGAGCAAGAGTTTATTTATAGTGAAATAATAAAATTACTGGATGATGCTATAGTAACTCTGGAAAATTCGGATTTGGTTACATGCAGGAAAATGACGTCAAAAGAAGATATTGTTTATGGTGGTGATTTGAAAAAATGGATCAGTTTTGCTCATGCTATCAAAGCAAGAGCGTTATTGCATCTGACACCTAATGTTAATCAAAATTATACAGATGTTATTGCAGAAGCCAACAAAGCTCTGGAAAACTGGACAGATGCAATATTCAATTATGCTTTGGGAGATGGTTCTGCATTGCAGATCAATCAATGGGGCCCTTCAAAATCACGACCTGATTGGGATTACAGATCTAATATTCTGGACAAAAGCGCTCCATCTCATTTTATGCTTATCGAAGCGTTAAAATATGATGAAGAAGACAGTATAATAACAGACCCGAGACAACCACTTTTGATGAAGCCGAATAATAAAGGAGAATTTTTGTATGTGTATCCCGGTGAAGGCAAATCTGCTACTCTTTCTGAAACTGATTTTCCTGACCTGTATAATTCTTATGTGACTGCAGATCTTTCTCCGATGCTATTTTTTACCAGAGAAGAATTATATTTTATTTTGGCAGAAGCATATTTTCAGTCGGGAAATTCAAATGATGCTTTCACTGCTCTTACCAACGGAATAAGAGAAAATATGATAAGAGCAGGAGTCAGTGATAGTGAGATAACAGCTTTTTTGAATGGGCAAACAGTACCACACCAGTCATCAGATCTTACTTTATCTGATATTATGATACAAAAATATGTTGCACTATGGCTTCAAGGTGAGATCTGGGTAGATATGAGAAGATATGGATATAGTGATCAAATATATCCCGGATTGAAAAGACCTAAGCGCCTTGCTTATTATTGGGATGCAGATAATCCAAGTGAATGGATACAAAGATTGCCTTACGATACTGAAACAGAAGAAATATACAACAAACCCGAATTGGAAAGACTTGGAGCTTATCAAAATCCGGATTGGTTGAAAACCCCGATGTTTTGGGCAAAATAAATTTAAATTGATAAAAATTTTAATAAGATGAAAAAATACAATTTTTTAATTTTAATAATAATAAGTATATTTTTAACTTCTTGTGAAACCAATGATCCCTTGAGAGATTTGGGTACTCTTGGAAAACAGGTTGCAAATATATATTTTGTTCCTATCCAGCCTATTGCAGATGCTAATGCAGATCTGGAATATGAAATAGAATACTGGACGGTAGGTAATGAAATAAAAAATCAAAGTCTTTGGGATAAAATCTATTTGACGGAAGAATACGATATTGAAATAAATAATGCCGCTTATATTTATAAAAACACTATTGATTCCCTTTACAGGGATAAGACATTGTATAAGGAATATGATTTTGATTTTACCGATTGGAATCCTGCAAAAAACGCCTATGATTTCAAATCAAAATATTTTGTTGATGCTAAATATGCAAAGAAGACACTTAAACAAAATAATACATCCAAAACGGATTTTTTTGCATCGATTTCCCAAAATGCCTTAAATGATATTTTTACAGCATTGATAAAAAATAAATCCGTATTAAAGAAAATAATCGTAGAAAACAATAATGCCGTTGATGAAACGACTTTTGATTCCTGGTATGATATTAACGGGAAAATGACGGATGATGGAATCAATGCTGCAAAAAACGCGCTTTTGTCAATTGGACCGGATAATCTCATCGGAGACAAATATAAAAAAATAGAATCATATAAAATATATCTTTCTTTTAAAATAACCAATGGGTTTGATGAAGAAAACGAATCTTCTCCCAGAGGTTTTAAAGTAAAATAAATTTCATTTTTTTAATCAAAACAACAACAATTATGAAAAAACTCAAATTACTTTCTTTGTTATTGATAGCTTCAATGCTATTTGTGATATCATGTAAAGATGATACTCCACCGGTACCTCCTGTACAGGTTGGTTTTAAATATTCTCCTGAAAATCCTGTAGCAGGTGATCTTGTTACATTTACCAATTCTTCCAACGGAGGCACCAGTTTTGCCTGGGATTTTGGTGATGGAAATACTTCTACGGATAAAAATCCAACACATACTTATACAAAATCCGGAAAATACACTGTTGTATTGAAAGTGGATAATAAAGATGATCAAACATACTCAAAGAACATTGAGGTTGCTGATGCTCTTCCCATATTTTCATATACTCCGGATCCTATTCAAGCAGGTATTGAAGTAACTTTTACAGCAAGTATTTATAATCCTGATAATGCAACTGTTGAATACACATGGACATTTGATCCTAATAATGTTGTCAGTGATGATCTTGATGATAACGGATCTGTTAAAAAAGATGCCGTAACCATAAGATTCATTAATGCCAATCCATCGGAACCTGTTACTGTAACAGCTTCATTGGGAGGTCTTGACTATACAACTACAGGAACAGTTGAAGTTAAAGCTCAGTTGGCTACAACTCTTTTTTATGCTGAAAAAGGAGGAGATATCTTTGCTAAAAAACTTTATACGGAAGGTGTTTCCGAAGTAGTTGATCTAGGAATTGAAGGAGGTTTGCACCCAATGACCCTTTCTTATTCAGGAGATAAACTTTATGTTTTTGATGCAGGTGAAAAGATAAAATACTCTTCGGATACTGAAACTACTCCGGGAAAAATATTTTCATTTAAAAATGATGGATCGGATTATGTTACTCATTTGACATTTGGTTTGGCAAATTATGATGATGCTTTCTTTGGTTCAGTTGTAGGAGATACAATTTACTTCACAGATAGAAGAAATGATGTAACAGCTATTCCTACTTCTCTTCAAAACGGAGAATGGGGGGATTCCGGCAATGATGCAAATCCAGATGCTTATCCGGCATTGGTTGTAAATAATCAATTAGCATATTACAGTGCTTTTAGAAATGATATCGATGGTGGTCCTTCTTATGGATGGGGCGCATTGAACGGAACTTTCACCAAATATAAAGGATTGTATTATTGGGCGAAAAACTCAAACCATAAAGGATTATATATCTTTAGTGACAATGATATAGGTGTTACGGATAAATTGCCTAGCGATCCGGGTGAAACAGTAATATTATTTGATTACACCGTTAGAGCTTTTATAATAGATGATGTAAACCAAAAGATTTATTTCTCTTCAAATAAAGTAAATCCGGGATTTTATATTTGTGATCTTGATGGAGATAATATAACTTTGATAGATGATTCTCCTTTTGATTCTGAAGGAGGCGATGCCGAACCGGTTGGAATCACAGGTATTGCTTTGGATTATGAAACAGGATATGTATATTGGTCATATAGAGGTCCCGGAGATGCAGATGTTGATGCAAATCCATTGCAAAAACCCGGAATCAAGAAATTTAAACTTGATGGTACGGGAGAAGTTGAATATTTAATAGAAGGAGTTGAAGCTTATGGATTAGCTATTGATCCTAACAAAAGATAAATTGCTTCCGGTTGCTGAACCCGGCTAAAAGAAGATTTTGGCATACAGAATGTAAACAAAGGGACTTTTCTTAAGTGAAAAGTCCTTTTTTATTACTGTAATCACCACCAAACCAGAGACTCAATAATTAATATTGATGAAATTTACCGTTTACCGGGAAAAACATATTTAAAATTATATAATATGTAGAAAAGAAGGGGCTTTAATTTTGATTATTCAATATATCTTTTGGATTTATATCAAATCTTTCTTTAAATTTTCT
>Ga0256913_10001396_pt1 | contig 12407 bp, 10 predicted proteins | sample Axial_MatmetaG_FD_185970 | JGI IMG/M metagenome (GOLD analysis project Ga0256913, IMG submission 185970) | Deep-sea worm associated microbial mat communities from Axial Seamount, Juan de Fuca Ridge, Pacific Ocean - Axial_Mat | ecosystem: Environmental > Aquatic > Marine > Oceanic > Microbial...
TTGCAGAGCTATATAAACAAAGGTGGCAAATAGAGATTTTCTTTAAGGAGCTTAAATCACATCTTAAAATCAAATCTTTTATCGGCACCAATGAAAACGCTGTGTTCATTCAGAACTTGCCCGTCCTCTGGCGGGTTTGGACAGCACTTATTACTTTGTTACTATTAAAGCGCTTAAAGGAGAATGCCGAGTATCCTTGGGCTCTATCTAACTTAATTGTTTTTTCCTGTTTTGTGCACAAAAAAAGACAAAAAAAGTTAAGTTATTAAGAATAAATAAGTTAACCTTTCCAAAGAGCAAAAAAGGGGTGTCCCAGAGAGCATTTATCTCTATATTTTGGGTATGTTTGTAAGAAAAAAGAAAAATCCCAGCGGAAAAATAAGTGTTCAAGTAATTGACAAAAGTTCGGGAAAGTACAAAGTAGTAAAAACCATCGGTTCAAGCAACGATAGATTAGAAGTTGAAAAGCTTAATCAAAAAGGAGAAGAGTGGATAAAAACACATCTTGGGATATTGGAGTTTCCTTTTGATGAAAAAAGTCAAGCGGAGAAATTTTTCAATAGCATAGAGGCGATAACAATTTCCGGCACAACGTTACTCTTGGAAAAGATATACCACTCAATAGGTTTTGATAAAATAGGGAATGAAATTCTTAAATTATTAGTCTTTTCTCGTTTAGTATTTCCCCGCAGTAAGTTAAAAACCACAGAACTCTTAGAAGAGTATTACAATGAGGAGGTCAATGTTTACAAGATTTATCGTCAATTAGATAAAATTTATGCAAAAGAAAAATCCTTAATAGAAGAAATAAGTTATCGTCATACATTAGAAGTTCTCGGTGGAAAAATCAGCATAGTATTTTATGATGTAACGACTCTCTATTTTGAAATAGATGAAGAAGACACAATAAGAAAACGAGGTTTTTCGAAAGAAGGCAAACATCAAAATCCCCAAATAGTTTTAGGATTACTCGTAAGCATAGATGGATATCCGTTAGCCTACGAGATATTTGAAGGCAATAAATTCGAAGGTCATACAATGCTTCCGGTAGTAGATAGGTTCAAGAAAAAATATGGGATTAGAAAGTTAGTAATTATTGCCGATAGCGGATTATTATCAAAAGAAAATATTGAGTTGTTAAGGACGAAAGGATATGAATTTATTCTTGGCGCTAGAATAAAAAATGAAAAAGAAAAAATAAAGGAGAAAATACTTTCGCTGCAACTAAACGACGGTGAAAGTAAAATTATAAAAAAAGAGGGTTTAAGCCTTGTAATAAATTACTCTGCCAAAAGAGCTAAGAAAGATGAGTTTAATCGTAACAGAGGGCTTAAAAGGCTTGAAAAGCAAATCAAAGCCGGAAGGCTGACTAAAGCTAATATTAATAACAGAGGTTACAATAAATACCTAAAAATGGAAGGAGATGTAAAGATCAGTATTGATATCGAAAAATTTCAAAACGATGCAAAGTGGGACGGACTTAAAGGTTACATCACCAATACGAACTTGTCCGAGAAAGAAATTATTGATAATTATAATCATCTTTGGAAAATAGAAAAAGCCTTTCGAATATCTAAGCACGACTTAAAAATACGTCCTATTTATCATCGGTTGGAAACAAGGATAAAAACACATATTATTATTTCTTTTGTAGCTTACAAAGTTTATAAGGAACTTGAAAGACAACTCAAACTACGGAACTCGAAATTAACCCCGGAAAAGGCTATTGAAATCGCTAAAACTATTTACTCGGTTAAAGTCAGATTGCCTAATTCAGAGCAATCCGTAACTAAAAATTTATTCTTAACCGAACAACAAAGATATCTCGCTAAAATATTTAACCTTTAATGCGTTTTTGGGTGTCCCAGTGCACAAAACAGGAATTTAATAATTGTTGTCTAGAAAACATTCCTTTCGAAGTTATCTTAAAATTTAAAGATAGTCATACTGAACCTGCCTATCGGCAAGACATGTTCAAAATGACATTTTTGAAACAACCTATTTATAACAAAAAAAATTGTAGTTCAACTCATAATTGAAAATTTACAAATCAATATCCATTTTCTTCTTTTAGGAATTTTTCGACCATGTCCACAGCATTTTTGCTCCCTATATAAATCGGTATTCTCTGATGCAAAGCTTTCGGTTTAATATCTAGAATTCTTCTTTTCCCGTCAATTGCTCTACCACCCGCTTGCTCAACTATGAATGCCATTGGGTTACATTCGTACAGCAATCTCAATTTCCCGTTTGGACTTCTTCTATCAGCCGGATAGATGAAGATTCCACCGTAAAGTAAATTACGATGAATGTCTGCAACCATCGAACCGATATAGCGTGCAGAGTATGGTTTGCCTCGTCTGTCGTCGGCATCCTGAACATATTTTATATATTTCTTCAATCCTTTATGCCAGTATTTATAATTCCCTTCGTTCAGACTATAAATATTTGCAGTTTTAGGAGTTTGGATATTTGGATGTGATAGCAGGAATTCACCGAAAGCCGGATCAAGAGTAAAACCATGCACACCTTCGCCAACAGTGTAAACCATTATCGTACTTGAACCGTAAACCACATATCCTGCTGCAACTTGTTTGTTCCCAGGTTGCAGACAATCTTCCATAGTACCCGGTTCGCCTTCCGGTGAAATTCGTTTGTAGATCGAAAAGATGGTACCGATGGAAACATTTGCGTCAATATTTGAGGAACCGTCGAGCGGATCGAACAGAAGAACGTATTTACCTATATGATGCCGTTCCGGAATATGTATAATATCTTCTTCCTCTTCAGAAGCCATAACTGCCAAGTGACCGCCATGGTTCATTGCATGTATCATCATTTCATGCGCGAACATGTCTAGTTTTTTTACTTTTTCTCCATGAACATTTTGATCACCGGTGTAACCAAGTACATCCACAAGTCCTGCTTTATTTACCTCCAGTGAAATAACTTTTGCCGCCATTGTAAGATCAGATAATAGCGCTGATAATTCTCCTGTTGCTTCAGGGTGTCTTTTTTCTCCTTCAAGAATGTGGCGTTGGATTGTCATAAAGCTGTGCATAGTTTTCTCCAATTAAGTTTTTAATATTTCCTGATCTTTATATTGCAATTGATACAATTTATAATAAATTCCTTTTTTATTCAAAAGCTGTTGATGAGTACCAACCTCTTTAATCTCACCTTTGTGAAGAACAATTATCTTATCGGAATTTTGAATAGTTGACAAACGGTGGGCAATTACAATTGATGTTCTCCCCTTAAGAAGTTCCTGTATTGCCTTTTGTATTAACAACTCCGATTCGGTATCGATGCTGGATGTTGCCTCATCGAGTATTAGTATTTGCGGTTCAAATGCTAGTGCACGTGCAAAAGAGATAAGCTGCTTTTGACCAACGCTTAGTGTCGCGCCTTTTTCTTTTACCTCTTCATCATATTGTTTTGGTAATTTGGAAATAAAGTCATGTGCTCCAACGGTCTTCGCCGCTTTAATTATCTGCTCGTCGGTGATTGAGCTGTCACCCAAATTAATGTTCGATTTTATTGTTCCGGAAAACAAATAGATGTCCTGCAATACAATGGAAATATATTGGCGTAAGGTTTCTTTGGTTATCTCTTTTAAGTTTACTCCATCGACTAATATTTCACCTTTGTTAACATCATAAAAGCGATTGAGTAGATTTATGATACTAGATTTTCCTGCTCCAGTTGCACCAACAATAGCAACTGTTTCGCCCGCATTAACTTTGAAAGAGATATCCCTTAACACATAATCATCTGAATTATATGCAAACCAAACATTTTTGAATTCAACACTGCCTTCAAACTTTTTCAATCTTTTGGGCGTATTGGGATCATTGATAAAGGTATCGTTATCAAGAAGTTTAAATATCCTTTCCGACGAAGCCATTGCCGTTTGCATGATGTTATATTTTTCGGAAAGATCTCTTATCGGTCTGAAAAACATTTCAGTGTATTGGATAAAGGCAAACAACACACCAATCGTCATATTACTTTGAATAACATTACCGCCGCCATACCAAATGATTAGCGCTACAGCTAACGAACTTAGAATTTCAACTATGGGATAGAAAATAGCATAGTAAAAAATTGAATCTATATTAGCTTTTCTATGAGCGGCATTTATCTCGGCAAATTTTGATTCTTCGTCTTTCTCTTTGGAAAAGATCTGTATAATGTTCATTCCGTAAACATGTTCCTGCATGTAACTGTTCAACCGTGCAAGCTGGAAACGAACGTCGCGGTATGCCTCCCGGACTTTTTTTCTGAAAAGAAAAGTTGCATAGAACAGTATCGGCAATACCGACAGAGATACTAAGGTTAATTGCCATGACATAAAGAGCATGAAGACCAATATCCAGATAATGATAAACACATCACTGAATATCATTACAATCCCGGAAGAGAAAAGTTCATTTAATGATTCAACGTCATTCGTTACTCGGGTAACCAGTCTGCCAATTGGAGTCTTGTCAAAATATTTTAGTGCGAGTTTTTGCACATGAGAAAAAAGTTTCACTCTGAGATCGTAAATAATTTTTTGTCCCATCAACTGAGTGAAATAAGTAAGGAAGTACTGTACAAATGCTTGGAAGACAAGTGTCCCGAGTAGAAGAACAGAAATCAATATCAGTCCGTCATAATCGCTATTCACAATGTAATCGTCAATTGCTATCTTAGTTAAATAAGGACGCAACGGACCGAGTGCAGCAACTACAACATTCATTAATATTGCAATGACCACATACTTTGTGTAGGGTTTAACATAGCTAAGCAAACGCTTCATCAACTTAGCGTCATATGCTTTACCTAGTATTTCATCTTCTATGTTTAAGTCTGCCATATACTAGTAGGTAGTTTCTGGATACTAGATGTCATGAAAGCCCTTCCAGTTCCTCTTCTAATAATTGTTTATTATAAAGTTCGTAATAAATTCCTCCGAGTTTGAGGAGATGTTCGTGAGTTCCTTCCTCTTTTATTATTCCATCGGCTAATACTATAATATTATCAGCGTCTTGTACTGTTGAAATTCTGTGACTGATAATTATGCTTGTTCTATCTTTCATAAATGTTTTTAAATTCTTTAATATTTCTTCTTCGGTTTTTGTATCTACTGCTGACAAGCTATCATCAAGAATTAATATTTTAGGATCGATCGCTAAAGCTCTTGCCAAACAAGTCCTTTGCTTCTGACCGCCCGAAAGTGTGATCCCTCTTTCGCCAAGCATTGTTTCATATTGTTTCGGAAAATCTTTTACATCTTTATTCAACTGTGATATTTCAGCAACACGACGTAGTAATTCATCGTTTCCGTTTTCAACACCGTAAAGGATATTGTTTTTCAGTGTATCGGAAAACAAGAACGTTTCTTGTGGCACCATTCCTATATTTTTTCGTAGAACGGAAAGAGGAATTGACTTAATGTCTTTAGCATCTATTAAAATTCTGCCGGAGGTTGTATCATAAAGTCTGGGTATTAAATTCACAAAGCTGCTTTTCCCAACTCCAGTATGACCAACAATGGCAAGGGTTGAACCTTGCGGTACTTCAATAGTAATGTCTTTTATAACATCTTCTTGATCATCATTATAGCGGAACGATACGTTTTCAAATTTTATATTTCCATTTATTGATTGTATTGTTTCGTCGGTTTCGTCAGAATTTTTGATCTCGATTTTTTCGCTGTAAATTTTGTGAAGCCTTTTAAGACTTGCATCAGCTTGCTGAATAATATTAGCTACCCATCCAAAGGCAATTGTTGGCCAGATGAGTAATCCGAGGTATGCAACAAACGCAACGATATCACCGAGAGTTAGTTGATTGCTTATCACCATGTTACCACCAATCAAAATCACAATTATAATTGACAAGCCGGTTATAAGAAAAAGCAACGGCATAAAGAAAGCCTGGATTTTTATTTTATCCATATTCCTTTTCAAATACTCATCGCTCAACTTTGCAAATTCATCAATCTCATGTTTTTCGCGGACGTAAGACTTAATAACACGAATACCGGAAAAATTCTCTTGTGCCTTTGCTGTAAGGTCAGAAAACTTTTCTTGAATTAACGTGAACTTTTTGTGAATCTTTTTACTCAGTTTATAAACCAAGAAAGATAAAATGGGAAGAGGTAAAAGCGAATAAAGGGTTAACTCCGGACTAAGTGATATCATAATTGAAATAACAATTATGAATTTTATAATAGTATCAATGGAATACATTACCGCCGGACCAACATACATGCGTACTGCGGCAATATCATTAGTAGCATGAGCCATAATGTTACCGGTGGAATTATTCTGATAAAATCGATAAGATAATTTTAGTAAGTGTTTCCAAAAATCCTGGCGTAAATCATATTCAATTTTACGAGATACAACAATGATCGTTTCTCTTATTAAAAATCTAAATATACCGCTTATAACAGCGGCGGCAACAATCATTAGTGAGTACTTTACAACAAGATCATAATTTAGATGTTTTTGTATTGCGTCAATGCTATCTTTCAGTAAAAGGGGGATGTAAACTTGAGTGATATCGGAGATGAGAATGAAAACAATTCCCAAAGCTAATTTACCTTTGTAGCGTTTAAAATATTTATTTAGGGAAGATAATTTTACCATATATTCAAGTTATAAATATTTATAAAGATAATGAAAAAGAAAAGACCGTTCAATTACCTGGCTATTATATTAAGTTAATTGTTTTTCGGAAGATTTCAATTTATATTAGGTAGAGAAGTAGGATTGGCTATTTATGGCTTAGGTGGTCATCCAGACGTAATATTAATTCCAAGTAAAACCGATATAACAAAGATGATTAAATATAAATCGACACAGTTTGAAATTCCTATTCTTGAATATCGTTTTTTCCGTACATTCTCGTCGAATCAAAGCTCGAGTTTAGTATTCCAATTAAATTGATATTTCACATAGTGAAACTATTTTAATCCCTCAAAACGCAGATATTCCAGAACTAAGAACAATTTACTATCTAGGCTTGAGAATGGCCTTTGATTGGCGTTATTATTATTGAGATTTGAAAAAGCTTATACAATTGATAAGACCAGAAACGAATTTTTAAATGAATAGTTTTTTATTCAATTATATACTATTTGATTCAATCCCAGTTGTGAAATTTTATATGTATGAAGTTTTCTTCTTTACATTCAGGGCTAATAGTTGTTTGTAATATTGTTAGTACTATTAAATTTAATGTTGTATCACCTGAACATGTTAAGTAATTAAATTCAGAACTAAAAATAGAGTTCCCAGAAACTCTAATACTAAAATTAAATACATCATTTGTTTTAAGAATTTTTCCAATTTCCGATTTATTTGATCTCTTGTTATTTATTAAAATAACTTTAGAACCACCGTCTAGTAAAACCAAATAATAATAACATATTTAAAATGGTATAGTATTTGTCAAATTATTAGTCATATTCTAATAAATATGGCGAAAATTCGGAGGTTTAATGCAAAAGTTTTTAATTATTGCTTTATTGCTGTTTCCAATTAATCTCTTTTCTCAAAGTGAAACAAATGAAATATTTATTGATAGCACCAATATTGAGAGTTTTTTTGAAGAATTTTGTAAAATTGGTGTAAAGGATGAATTTGAGAAAAATAAAGATTATGAAGCAAGAATAAAAAGTATGAATGAGAGGAAACTAGGGTCTAATACATACCTAGTTTATGTAAAAGAGATAGATTATGATCCAAAAGAATTTACTTATGATGCCGAACAAGAAAGATATTTTATGGCACAATTTGCAGCGGATCTGACAGTTCATAATGAATTTAAGAATTTTTTGGAACCTAAGAATATTCTTGCAAAGTTGTTTGGTAAAGAGATTTTAATGACTCTTACACAGAAAAAATTAGGGCTATTTGGATCTTATAAAGATTACTTTATTGCAAGCAATGTTGATTATGACGAATATTCTAATATGAATGGTGACGAACTATCATCAAGAATTTTTATTTATATGCCAATAGATGAGGCAAAAGCTTTTAAGAAAAGAAGACATAAAATCGGTATGAAAGTTAAAATGAAGTTAGAGAATTATGCTGATAGCAAAGTGCTCAAAGCTTCTGAACTTTTCCCTGATACTGAAGACAAAATAACAAATCACACTTATTATATTATAAAAGGCGATATCGATGAGATAATGTTTTATAATTTAAGCACCAATAAAATCTATACTACATATCGTCATCAAGCTAAAGATTAGATGAGTTGTTGTAGATTATTTTCTCTTCAAAATTATAAGCGTAACCTCCGGAGTAGAGTTATATCTAATTGGAGCAAGTGACATCCCAAGACCTCTGTTTACGACCATCAGTAAATTGTTAAACCAAAAGTCACCTTTTACATATTTGGTTTCGAGTAGAGTTGGAGTCAGATTGATAAAAGGGAACAGTATGGTAATTTGTCCTCCATGTGTGTGCCCAGCGACCATAATGTTATATTTTTCTTTAACTGCAATTTTTTTCATTTTGTCATTTGGTTGATGTGTAACTAGAATTTTCAAATCAACACTATCTAAATTACTAGTCAAATATTCTAATTCTTTATAGTTAATTCTATCCGAATATGTATCTGTTATAAAAGTCATCCCTAAATTACTGTCGCCAATTTTCATTATGAGGTTGTTATTGTCAATCATTTTAACACCGTACTTAGCAAGGTGCTTTATTACTTCATGTCTGCTCTTCATAATGTCTCTGTTGTAAGCCCAATTATCATGGTCCCCTACACAAGCATAAACTCCATATTTTGATTTTATCTCCCCCACAAGTTTTGCAGCAACTGGGATTGATTCTTTGTCATGTGTTATAAGATCTCCGGTTATGAATACGATATCGGGATTCGTCTGATTCAAATGATTGATATAATTTTGAATTCTCTCGTTGCTGTTATACCAATCAGCTTGGATATCGGATATTAAACCGATTCTTAAATTATTCAAATCCGTAGTTACCGCTTTAGAATCATAAGTTGTTATTCTAACAGCAACTTGTGTCATATCGTACCAAATTCTGATAGGGACATAAATACTGAATATTACAGCTATTCCAATAATAACTTTTGCAGTTATTCTCTTGAGTTTTTGTTTATCAAATCTTTTGAGTAGTAAGAAAGGGAGTCTAATTAAATCAACAAGTAAAAATAAAACAGCCGATTGAAGCACTATAATTATAAAAATCCAAAAAGGATAATAAAAAACTGTATCGAAAAAAATACTTTTAGATGGTAGGTTAATTTCAGGACCGCCTAAAAGTTTCAGAAACCAGGTGAGTAAATAAGCAATTGGTATAAAGTTAATTATCAGTAGTGTAACTATTCTTAGAATCTTAAGTTTTAGAATTGGAGAATAGGGAAACAGCAATCTAATTGCAGAAAAAATTTTTCTTAAAAAATAAAATTCTGCCAAAAGCATCAAAGAAACAAAAAGTATAAGTTTTACAATCCAAGGCATATCAGTTACTAACTAGTTAATAATAATTTCCCCTAAAGCTAATGATTAAACAATGAACTAAACCGTGTAAATATAATAAAAGGGAGAAGTGCAAAAGCACTTCTCCCTGGGTAAAGCCAGAAAGGTAGAGGGCAAAACCTTTCCGACTTGGTTGGATGCCAATAAATTGGCACTCTCAAAGTTAATAAAAAATTCTTACTTAAGTAAAGTAAAAAACAATGCCTAAAAAATTAAAACAGAAATGTTAATAAATGTAATAAGTAAGAGGAAAATTATAATTAGTTAAAATAATTTTATTGACATAAAACAATTTTTTTTTGTAAGTTAACTTCTAAGAATGAGGTCAGGTGCGTATATGAAAAAGATTAACCATAAGTACGGTAGTGATCTCAAGAGTAAATATGACTCAACCGAAAAATTGCATTTTGTAGAAGATTGCCTCTGTTACCTTGGGATCAAGGGGAACAAATTTTCAATTGTTTGTGATTATCACAATCTTAAAGATACTTTAAAGATAAAAGATGAAAAAATGCTTATCGAGTATGAATTTGATTCAAAAGAAGAGTGCCTAAAGTTTATTAAAGATATAATGTTTGTAGCCCCTTATCACCCTCACGATATTAAACTACCAAAAGCTTTACAGTAAGAATTGGTAAAATTAAAGGTAATTAACCCCTAATATTAGAGAAATATCAGTTTTTTGTTTATAACAATTTAACCTGTTTTTATCCGAAATTTTGATGTCTAAATTTTTCAATTTTATTGAAGACAAATAATTATTTTTAGTAAGCTTTCTTTTATAATTTATTATTAGTTATCAAACAGAGTTATTTCACAAAATATTTAATAGGGATAATATGAATCTTGACGAAATAAAGATAAAATTTGAAAAAGATTTTGGAAACACTCCACTTATCGTAAGAGCTCCGGGAAGAATAAACTTAATTGGTGAACATACAGATTATAATGATGGATTTGTTCTTCCTGCTTCAATTGATAAAGCCATTTATATTGCTATAGCAAATAACAATAGCTCTACATCCAAAATAATTGCTGCTGATTTGAATGATTCAATCGAGTTTAACATTGGTAAGTTAGAAAAATCAGAAAAACAGTGGCCCAATTATATTTTTGGTGTTATAGACCAGCTTGAGAAATCCGGATACAAAATTAATAATTTTAATGCGGTTTTTGGAGGAAATATTCCTATAGGGGCTGGGTTATCCTCTTCTGCTGCACTTGAAACTGGTTTTGCCTATGCACTTAAACAGTTGAATGGTTTTGAATTAGAAGATTTTGAAATTGTAAAACTATCACAAAAAGCTGAGCATGAATTTGTTGGAGTTATGTGCGGAATCATGGATCAATTTGCAAGTGTCCTTGGGAAAAAAGATAATGTAATTCAATTAGACTGCCGCTCTCTCGATTATAAATACTTCCCTTTTGATTATGAAGATATTAGCATTGTCCTTTTTGATACGGGCGTTTCCCATTCGCTTGCATCATCGGAGTATAATACAAGACGTGCCCAGTGCGAAAAAGGTGTAAGCATAATCCAGAAATATGTGGATGGGATAAATAATCTTCGTGATGTTAACAAAGATATGCTTCAAAAGTACGAGTCAGAATTTGATCCGGTGATATATAAACGCTGTGAATATGTTGTAGAAGAAAATGCAAGAGTGTTGCTGGCGTGTGAAAGATTAGTTGAACATGATCTCATAACATTTGGAAAACTTATGTATGAAACTCATGAAGGGTTGAGATATAAGTATGAAGTAAGTTGTGAAGAATTAGATTATTTAGTTGATCAGACTGAAGACTTGCAAGGTGTATTAGGCGCAAGAATGATGGGTGGCGGATTTGGTGGTTGTACTATCAATTTAGTAAGAAACGAGTATTTGGAAGATACGATTGCTATGATGTCAAAATCATATGAAGATAGATTCGGTCGGAAATTGAAAAGCTACATTACAAAAATTGAGGACGGAACTAATAAAATTATTGGTTATAATTAGTGTATAATATAATATAATATCTTTATTTATGGAGTGGTCGATGAAAAAATCAATTAGTTATTTTATTGTGTTTTTAATTCTTCTAATGGGAAATCAAATCTATTCTCAAAAAGTTTTTGTACCCAAGGGTGCTGTTTGGAAGTATCTGGATAATGGTTCAGATCAAGGAACGGAGTGGAGGGAAATGGATTTCAATGATTCCTCTTGGGCTTCGGGTCCAGCACAATTAGGGTATAGTGAAGGAGATGAAGCAACACTAATAAGTTACGGACCAGATCCGAATAACAAATATATTACTACTTACTTCCGGCATTCATTTGATTTAGAAGACACGTCAAATATTTATAGCCTTATAGTTAATTTATTAAGAGATGATGGTGGGGTAGTCTATCTTAACGGAACTGAAGTTGTGCGTTCAAATATGCCTACGGGAACTATCAATTACTTAACAAAAGCTGCATCTACTGTTAGTGGTTCAACTGAAGACACTTTTTTTGAATATTATATTGACCAATCCCTTTTGCATTTGGGAACAAATATTATTGCTGTTGAAATTCATCAGAGAAGTGGAACAAGTTCAGATATAAGTTTTGACTTTGAACTTAAAGCCGATGATTCAGCTCCCCCTGTTGTACGTAAAGCTCCGTATTTTATTTATAAAGGGGATAATACAGAATACCAAATTCTATGGCAGTTAACTGAAACTATGGACTGTAAACTAGAATGGGGAACAAGTATCTCATATTCTGACGGAAGTGTCACTACTACGGAATATGGATCGGATCATCAACATACATACATATTCCAAAACTTAACTCCGGGAACGAAATATTATTATCGCGTAACAGTTGATAGTTTGGAATATACAGGTTTGTTTAACTCTGCTC
>Ga0256913_10001397_pt1 | contig 12405 bp, 23 predicted proteins | sample Axial_MatmetaG_FD_185970 | JGI IMG/M metagenome (GOLD analysis project Ga0256913, IMG submission 185970) | Deep-sea worm associated microbial mat communities from Axial Seamount, Juan de Fuca Ridge, Pacific Ocean - Axial_Mat | ecosystem: Environmental > Aquatic > Marine > Oceanic > Microbial...
AAGAATCTCGCAGGCTTCACTTACGGCTTCTTTGGGACCGATGCTTCCATCGGTCGTGATATCCATAATAAGATGATCGTAATCGGTTCTGTCACCAACCCTGGCACTCTGCACCTTGAAGTTTACCATTCTTATAGGGCAGAACCACGCATCAAGAAGGATAGTCCCGACTTTTTCTTCCCTGCCGCGAATACTCCATTCGTCAGCCGGAATAAAGCCTTTTCCCTTTTCAACTGTTATCAGCATGGAAAGCTTTCCCGTTCCGTCGAGCTGCGCGATTTCCTGATCCTTATTGATGACTTCCAGATACTTGTCTCCTGTTAAGTCTTTTGCGGTAATTGTTCCCTTTTTAGAAACATTCAGCATGAGAGTGCCTTTCTCTTTCGCTTCAAGACTTACTATAAGAGATTTAATGTTAAGCACTATTTCCGGTACATCCTGAATTACGCCGGGAATTGTTGAAAATTCATGCTCAACACCTTCAATCGAAAGTGAAACCGGCGCATAGCCTTCAAGCGAGGAAAGGAGCACTCTTCTAAGAGCATTGCCCAGTGTGCGTCCGAATCCTCTTTCCAGAGGAATAATTTCAAGCCTGCCGAAAGTATCGGAAAGAGATTCTTCCTCCCATTTGATCATATCCGGAAGATATAGACTCTTAAATACCATCTGATCCTCCTCCCAGGTTGGCAACCCGGATGTTTTAAGCCCTTGAAGGGCTTTTATTTACAGTTAGCCGCGTCTACGACGCTTAGATGGACGACACCCGTTATGCGGTATCCTGGTTTGATCCTTAATTGCTGTAACTTCAAGGTTTGTTGACTGCAGGGCTCTGACAGCACTTTCACGTCCTGATCCCGGTCCTCTTACCCAAACCTCGACTTTCTTCAATCCGGCCTCAATTGCCTTCTCGGCAACCTGAACAGCTGCCTGTCCCGAGGCAAAAGCGGTTCCCTTTCTTGTACCCTTGACCCCTGTGGTTCCCCCGCTTGACCAGGCGATAACATTACCGTTTCTGTCGGTTACCGTTATCATCGTGTTATTGAACGAAGATTTCACATGAGCTATACCATGAACATCCGTGACGTTCAAAGTCTTCTTCTTTTTTGTCGTTTTTTTACGACTGTTCGCCTTGGCTCCTTTTGGCACTACGGCCTCCTAACGAATTTTCTTGCGCCCGAATTTAGGTCCCTTGCGGGTACGGGCGTTTGTTCTGGTCCTCTGGCCTCGGACCGGGAGTCCTCTGCGATGCCTGATCCCGCGATAGCACCTGATGTCCATAAGCCTCTTACGATTCATATTCACTTCAGCCCTCAACGCACCTTCAACTTTGTAATCCGAATCGATGACTTTCCTGAGGGCAGCAATTTCTGTCTCTGTAAGATCATCCGTTTTTACATCTGAATTTATTCCCGCCTTCTCAAGAATTAATCTTGAAGAAGCCAGACCTATTCCATATATATACGGCAGTGCATATAAAATGTGCTTGTTAGGCGGAAGATCAACTCCTGCGATTCTTGCCACTAATTACCTCCATACTTACCTTTAACTCTATCTATCCCTGTCGCTGCTTGTGCTTGGGGTTGCGGGAACAGATTACAAGAACTTTTCCGTTTCTGCGCACTATTCTGCAATATTCGCAGATCTTTTTTACTGAGCTACGTACCTTCATTGTTCGATCCTCACTTATATCTGTAAGTGATACGGCCGCGGTTAAGGTCGTAAGGAGATATCTCAACCGTTACCCTGTCACCAACCAGAATCCGTATGTTGTTCATTCGCATCTTTCCCGATATATAGCATAATGCTATATGTCCATTCATTCCATCAAGTTCAACACGGCACTGATAATTTGGCAAGGTCTCTATTACGGTTCCATCCTTGGGAACGTTCTTTGCCACTGTTAATCCTCTCTAATTTACAACAGAACGCATATCATTGGTAATTATCATCATGCCGTCAATATCAGCGGTTTATCACCCTGGACAACTATCGATTGTTCCGCATGGGCAGAAAGGCTTCCATCAGCCGTAACAACAGTCCAGTTGTCCTGCAGAGTTCTGACCCGGTATCCACCGATATTTATCATAGGTTCAATGGCAATGGCAAGACCTTCCGTAAGTTTCATACCCCTTCCGGCTCTTCCAAAGTTCGGTACCTGCGGCGGTTCGTGCAGTTTTCTGCCAATGCCATGACCAACAAGTGCTCTGACAACACTGAATCCCTGAGCTTCCACATGATTCTGAATCGCTGAACCGATATCACCCAGGGTATTCCCAGGTCTTGCGACCTCAATACCTTTATCCCTGGCTTCATAAACCGTTCTTACCAGCAGCATTGCCCTGGGATCAGCCAGACCTACAACAACAGTGTCCGCAGCATCACCGTGAAAACCGTTCTTGAATGCCCCCGCATCGATGCTGACAATATCTCCATCCATTACTACCCTGTTTCTCGATGGTATGCCATGCACAACCTCGTTGTTTATCGAAACACAGATTGCAGCGGGAAATCCATTGTAACCCAGAAACGATGGAATTGCTCCCTCAGCTTCAATAATTCTTTTCCCCACATCATTTATTTCCTGTGTGGTAACTCCGGGTTCAATGAAAGCCCTCATCTCGTCCAGAGCACGTCTGACAATTCTGCCGGCCTCCTTCATAAGCTCCAGGTCACTTCCGCCAACTATTCCCATTTTATCAATTTCTCTTTAATCCGTTCAAAAACCTTATCTACGGTTCCGAAACCGTCTATCTCAAGAAGTCTGTTCTTATAGTACATCTCGAGGTGTCTGGTCAGACTGTAATACTGATCAAGCCTGTTACTGATAACTTTGATATCATCATCACTACGCTTAACGAAAGGTTCTCCGCACTTCGGACATATATCCCCTTCACGGATACTGTCATCGTTTACTCCCTTGTTCGTGCATGCGCAGACCAGTCTTCCAGTGAGCCTTTTCAATATCTCTTCTTCAGGAACCTGAATTAAAACAGCAGCTGAAAGAGGTTTACCGGTATTCTCAAGAAATTCGTCAAGGCTTTCCGCCTGCGGGAGATTTCTCGGATAGCCATCAAGAAGAAATTCAGAGATGTTTTCCAACCTGTTGAAAACAACTTTGTTTACTATTTCATCGCTCACAAGGTATCCCGATTTGACGATTTCGGTAATACGTTTACCCAGCTTTGAACCTCTGCTGATTTCATCTCTGAAATACAAACCGGTTGAGATATGCTCCAGGTTAAAATAGCTGGATATCCTATTCGCCTGGGTACCCTTTCCGGAGCCAGGTGGCCCAAAGAAGGTTAAACGCATGCTTACCTTCTCCCCCTTATTTTACCTTTACTGAGAAATCCGTCGTAATGTCTCATAAGAAGATGTGTCTCTATCTGCCTTAGAGTTTCAAGGCCGACACCCACAACAATAAGCAGGCTTGTTCCACCGAACATGAAGTTCACATTAGCGTGACGGCTCATGAGCATAGGTAAAACAGCTATTGCCGCAAGGAATATGGATCCGGGAAGCGTAACCCTGACAAGAACTTTCTCGATGTACTTGGCGGTACTTTTGCCCGGTTTCCTTCCGGGGATAAATCCCCCGTACTTTTTCATGTTGTCGGCAAGATCCTGAGGATTGAAAGTTATTGCCGTATATACGTATGCGAAAAGAATTATCAGAAGACTGTATATGGATATGTAAATAAATCCCCCGGGCGAAAGATGAGCATTCACCCAGGTATCGATCCCGGAATTGGGAAAGAACATGGCGATGCTGCTCGGAAACATCATAAACGCCTGAGCGAAAATAACGGGTATAACACCTGCTGTATTCAATCTTAAGGGAATATGAGTACTCTGGCCTCCGTAAACTTTCCGGCCTCTGACCTGTTTAGCGTACGTCACGGGTATCCTGCGCTGCGACTCAGTCATCAAAACCACGAACGCGACGACAGCAAACATGAAAACAGCAAGGAATATCGCTGTTATGAAACCGGTCTGCTGAAGTACGAATACATCCTGATAAATAGACATTATCGCACCTGGAAGCCTGCCAACTATCCCGGCGAAAATAATGAGGCTTATTCCATTCCCTATTCCTCGCTCAGTTATCCGTTCACCAAGCCACATGACGAATATCGTACCTGTAATGAGCGTAACTACGGTCTGTACTGTGAAACCCAGTCCCGGATGAGGAACTATCATCATTCCCTGACCATTCAGACCGATCAGATACTGAGATATTCCGAGACCCTGGATAAAAGCCAGGATGACGGTTCCGTATCTGGTAATCTCAGTCATTTTCTGCCGCCCTGCTTCGCCCTCTTTCTTGAGCCTTTCAAAGTAGGGGAAGACAGAAGTAAGAAGCTGTATGATAATCGATGCCGAGATGTACGGCATAATCCCGAGGGCAAAAACGGAAGCTCGCCGGAGAGCACCACCGACAAACAGATCGTACATTCCCATCAATCCACCGCCCTGGCTGAACGCCTGGCTCAGGGCATCACCATCGATTCCTGGAACAGGGATATGTCCCCCAATCCTGTAAACCCCCAGAAGAAGGAAAGTATAGAAGATCTTTTTCCTCAATTCAGGAATTTTCAGGATGTTCTCAAAACCACGCATTACGTAAGCACCTCCACGGAACCACCGGCGGATTTAATTATCTCTACCGCGCTGGAACTGAATGAATGTGCGCATACCGTAAGGGTTTTCTTCAATTCTCCGTGTCCGAGTACCTTGACCGGACGAAATCTTGATGAGATCAACCCCGCATCTTTCATGATGTCCGGGGTTACTACAGTATCTGCAGTAAACCTGGTAAGGCTGGCCACATTGATTATCTGGTATTTCTTTGCAAAACGGGCATTATTGAATCCCTTGTGGCTCATACGCCTTTGTATTGGCATCTGACCGCCTTCGAACCATGGCTGAATGCTGCTTCTTGCCCTCTGCCCCTTGTGACCCTTACCGCTGGTTCCGCCCTGACCGGTACCCCTGCCGCGACCTCGCCTCAGCGAGTCCTGTGTGGCTCCTCTGGCAGGCTTCAGATGTTGCAAACGTCTCATTAATCAACCTCCTCGACCACAAGCAAATGCGCAATTCTGAATATCATACCGCGTATTTCCGGTCTATCCGGATGAACAACGGTCTGATGCAGTTTCTTAAGCCCAAGGGCTTTCAGTGTAAGTTTCTGCACTTCCTTACGGCCGATTGCACTCTTAACCTGAGTAATCCTGAGTTTCCTGTCAGCCATCGTTACTCCTTCTGGCAACCGCTGTCTGTCGGTATCCGCTAACTCTGTCGATGAGAACAAGATCCTTAAGACCTTTCATAGTAGCTTTGACAACGTTGTGAGGATTATTGGAACCCTGGGATTTTGTAAGCACATCCTTTATCCCAGCGCATTCCATGACTGCCCTTACAGCGGCTCCTGCTATAACTCCCGTACCGGAACTGGCCGGGCGAAGCATTACTTTTCCAGCACCATGCCTGCCCAGAATCTTGTGTGGAATCGTACGGTTCTCTACAAGCGGGATGCTTATCATGTTATTCCGGGCGGAATCCTGAGCTTTCCTTATGGCCTCTGGAAGCTCTGTAGCTTTGCCCAGTCCCACTCCTACTTTTCCTTTGGCATCTCCAACTGCGACAATTGCATTGAATCCGAAGTTCCTGCCGCCTTTGGTTACCTTCGAAACCCTGTTTATGGTAATAAGCCTGTCAATGAGACCGGCTTCTTCAAGTTTTGAAACTCTCTTTTTCCGTTTTGAACTGTCTCTATTGTCCGAATCCTTGTTTCTGTCCAATGTACAGCCTGTCCCTTCTACAACCTGAGGCCGGCTTCACGGACATTCTCCGCGAGCGCCCTGACTCTGCCGTGATAGTAATGCCCACCACGGTCAAAGACAGCTTCATTAATACCCTTCTCCTTTGCCTTCTCGGCAAGGAGACGGCCAAGTCTGGCGGCCTGTTCGCTTTTATTTTCTTTCTTAACGGTCGAAAAACTTCCGGATTTTGTTGTCAGCGTAAGAAGAGTCTCCCCGGTCAGATCATTTATCAGACTGGCCTCCATATGCTTAAGGGATCTTCTAACGAGCAGCCTCGGTTTATCGCCCGTTCCATATAATTTTTTCCTTATATGGAAATGTCGACGTCGGAGGCGCTGCCTTCTGGTTAATTTAGCCATTTCTCAGTCTCCTCCTGCACACTAGGTTATTGTTTTAACAGCTTTGCGCTTGACATGCTGATCTGAATATCGAAATCCAATAAGATTGTAAGGTTCAACCGGTTTAATCTTATATAGCTCCGCACTGAATGCTCCTACCAGGTGTTTGTCTATACCACTTATCGTAAGCGAAAAAGCATTCTGTCCCGGCTTTATGCCAATCTCGATACCACCCGGTATTTCAAACAGCACTTTATGAGAATACCCAAGTTGCATTTCAAGCATTCGTCCCTTTACCTCTGCCTGGTATCCTTTACCCTGAACCATTAAGGTTTTAGTATGTCCTTCAGAGACACCTTGTATTCTGTTGGCAAGATGAGCCCTTGTTGTACCGTGAAGCCTTGTCAATTCCCTCGTGTCTTTTTTCCGTGATAATACAATCCTGTCATCATCTATCTTGACCTTGATACCGAGCGGAACCGTCAGGTTCATTTCGCCCTTTGGTCCTTTAACGGTGATCAGGTTTTTCCTGGTGGTTACCGTTACCTTTTCAGGCACAGTAATGGGTAAATTACCTATTCTTGACATCCTCTTACTTCTCCTTACCAGGCATGGAGCAGAACTTCGCCGCCCACATGCTGTTTCCTTGCTTCAGCGTCAGTCAAAACGCCCCTGGGAGTTGTAAGAACAGCGATACCGCGACCTCCCATTACCCTGGGTATATTTTCGGCGTCAGTGTATACCCTGCAACCGGGTTTCGATATTCTCTTCAGCCCCACAATGAGAGGTTGATTATTTCTATATGCCAGATATACCCTTAACATGCCTTGCTTCTTATCCTCAATTTTTCTGAAACCCCTTATGAACCCTTTGTTATACAGAGTTCTTGCTATCGAAGTTTTCAGCTTTGAAGCGGGAATATCAACTATTTTGTGTTCCGCCCGGGAAGCATTTCGAATCCGGGTAAGCATATCAGCTATTGGATCTGTCATTGACATTGTTCTGCCTCCCTACCAGCTGGCCTTGCGTACACCGGGAACAAGGCCCCTGTTGACCATATCCCGGAAACAAATACGACAAATACCATATTTTCTGATGTATCCCCTCGGACGCCCGCAGATAGAGCACCTGTTGTACTTCCTGACCGGGAACCTGGGGGTTTTCTTCTGTTTTTCTATGAGAGCTTTTTTAGCCAATTCTTCACCACCCCCTGCTATTGAGTGTTCTTGCGGAAGGGCATGCCAATAAGCTTCAGAAGCTCGAGGCCTTCCTCATCCGTGGGTGCACTTGTTACTATTGTTATGTTCATTCCCCTGAATTTATCAATATTGTCTACGCTGATCTCAGGAAATATTGCCTGTTCCTCTACACCAAAATTGTAGTTGCCATGCCCATCGAACCCTCTGGGAGAAAGACCCCTGAAATCCCTGACCTGGGGTATGGAGAACGTGATGAGCCTGTCCAGAAACTCCCACATTCTGTCACCCCGGAGAGTAACGAAGGTTCCGATAGGAGTTCCCTCTCTGAGACGGAATCCAGCGACTGACCTTTTGGCCTTTGAAATCACCGGCATCTGACCCGTGATAGTTGCCAGCTGTTCAGTTGCATTCTTCAGGTTGTTCGCATTGTCCATGGCTTCTCTTCCGAGTCCCATGTTCACAACAACTTTCCTGATGCGGGGGATTCTATGAATATTACTGTATTCAAAACGTTTTTTTAACTTGTCCCGCAATTCTTCCTGGTAGATTTTTTCAAGTCTTGGCAGATTTCTCACTGGTCACCTCCTAACCGGTTGAAATTATTTCGTTGCACGCTTTGCAACGTCGCAGAAGTCTACCTTCTTCATCTCTGCTTCTGATAATACCCGCGGCTTCTCCACAGCCGGGACATACGACACTGAGATTGGACAGGTGTATAGGAGCCTCCTTCTCAATTATCCCTCCCTGCTGATTACGGGTAGATGGTTTGGTATGTCTTTTAATAAGATTCAAACCCTCAACAATAGCACGGTTATCCTTTGGAAATATTTTGAGTATCTTGCCTTCCTTGCCCTTGTCTTCTCCCGTCAGGACATGTACTTTATCACCTTTTCTGATACGCATCAGATCACCTCCGGAGCAAGAGAAACGATTTTCATGAAATGCTCCCTCAGCTCACGCCCAACAGGTCCGAAAATCCTTGTGGCAACCGGCTGGTAGGCTTCATCAAGAATGACCGCTGCATTATCTCCGAACCGTACGGATGTTCCGTCCTGCCTGTTCAATTCTTTTTTTACTCTTACAATAACTGCCCTTCGCACTTCTTTGGCTTTAACTGCGCCGTCTGGCAGGGCATCCTTCACTGAAACCACAATGATGTCTCCGATGGTCGCGTATCTGCGTCTGCTGCCTCCCAGAACTTTAATGCACTGCACTGTACGGGCACCGGAATTGTCCGCAACTTTCAGTTTTGTTTCCTGCTGGATCATGCTGATTCCTCCTATCGTGCCCGCTGCACGATATCGAGAATACGCCAGCGCTTCTTTTTCGAGAGAGGTCGTGTTTCCGAAATGGTGATCCTGTCTCCCTGGTTACACTGATTCTCTTCATCGTGTACGTAGTATTTCTTTGTTGTACGGTAACGCTTCTTGTATACCGGGTGTGCCTTGATGGATTCAATCTCCACGACAACTGTTTTGTCCATGGCGCTGGAAATCACGATTCCCGTAAGAACCCTCCTTTTGCCTGTTCTTTCTTCTGCCATACTAATTTCCTTCCCCGGTACTGGACTCAAATCCCAGATCAATCTCTTTGATTAATGTAAGTGTTCTGGCAAGATCCTTACGGGCAGTCCGCAGACGAACAGGATTATCAAGCTGCTGGGTAGTCCTTCTAAACCTGAGGTTAAAAAGTTCCTGTCTGAGCTCCCGAACATGTTCTTCCAGTTCTTCAAGGCTCATCGATCGAAGTTCATGGGTTTTCATTTACTGTCCCTCCTTGTCTCGAACTATGAACCTGGTCTTTATGGGAAGCTTGTGCCCGGCAAGCCTCATGGCGGATTTTGCCAGTTCAACCGGAACTCCTTCAAGTTCGAACATCACTCTTCCGGGTTTTACTACCGCAACCCAGTGATCTACCGCACCCTTACCTTTACCCATACGGGTTTCAGCGGGAGTTGATGTAACGGGTTTATCTGGAAATATTCTGATCCAGACCTTTCCGCCCCTTTTTACATGTCTTGTAAGTGCAACTCGGGCGGCCTCAATCTGTGCACTTGTAATCCATCCGGGCCCCATCGCCTGCAATCCGTACTCACCGAAGGAGACAGTGCTGCCACCCTTGGATTTGCCCCTCATTCGGCCACGGTGCTGTTTCCTGTACTTGGTTCTCTTTGGTAATAACATCGCCTGTCACCTGCCATCCACCAGGCCGGATACCGGAGGTTCATGTATCTCACCATGATATATCCAGACCTTGACCCCGATGGTTCCATATGTAGTTAAAGCAACTTCGCGAGCGAAATCAACATCTGCCCGTAGAGTGTGAAGTGGAACTCTGCCTTCATGATAGGTATTAACTCTGGACATTTCCGCTCCACCAAGTCTCCCTGCACATGATACCTTTATTCCTTCGGCTCCGTCGGTTATCGCGTCTCTGATAGCCATTCTCATTGCTCTTCTGACTGAAACCCTGCCCTCTATCTGACGGGCTATCTTGTCTGCTACCAGTGTTGCATCACATCTGTCTTTTCTTATTTCCTGAACCTTTGTTCTGACGGTTTTACCGCCGACCAGAACTTTCAGTTCGTTGGTAATCCTGTCGATATTAGACCCTTTACTTCCGATTACCTGTCCTGGACGCGCGGTCCAGATTATTACTTCCACTTCCTGTGGTTTCCTGAGGATTTCAATTCGTGAAATCCTGGCCTTCTCCAGCCTTGAGCCAAGGTATCGGCGAATGTCTGCATCTTCTTTCAGATACTCGGCATACTTCCTGCCTCTGGCAAACCATGTGGAATCCCAGCCACGGCTGATACCAAGACGGAGGCCAATAGGATTAGTTTTCTGACCCATACTATTCCTCTCGTCCCTGTTCGGCTGCCGCACTAGCATTGACAACCGTAACTGCTATATGACTTGTTCTGTGTCTGATTTTGGTTGCTCTACCCCGGGCTCTGGGTCTCCATCTCATCGTGGTAGGACCTTCGTTGACAATCACATTCTGTATTACCAGTTCATCTACGTCCAGCCGTTCTCCCTCCGCTTTCTGAATCGCATTGGCCACGGCGGAATCAAGAGTCTTCTCGATAATTCTTGACGCTCTCCTTGGAACTGTCATAAGAATGGATAAAGCCTGGTTAACCGTTTTCCCTCGGATGAGGTCCGCGATGTACCTTGCTTTACGGGGAGGGACTTTTACAAATCTTGCTCTGGCAACTGCCTTCATATCTTCCCTCCCTAGACCTTAGCCTGTTTCTGTTTTCCCGAAGAACCTGATTCACGGTGTCCACGGAATGTTCTCGTAGGAGCAAATTCACCCAGCTTGTGACCTACCATGTTCTCTACCACATAGACTGGCAAGAATTTACGTCCATTATGAACGGCGAATGTATGCCCTACAAATTCAGGAGGGATGGTGGATCTTCTGGACCACGTTTTTATGATTTTCTTTTCTCCGGAAGCCTCCATATTTCTGACTTTTTCGGCCAGCTTCTCTTGGATATAGGGACCCTTCTTCAGTGAACGGGCCATAGCCTACTTCCTCCTTTTTCCAGTGGGTCTTCGCCTGTTAATAAGTTTATCAGACGCTTTTTTTCTTCTTGTTCTTAAACCTTTGGCAAGCTGTCCCCAGGGAGAACATGGATGCCGTCCACCGCTGGATTTACCTTCACCACCACCCATAGGGTGATCAATCGGGTTCATCGCGACACCTCTTACATGAGGTCTTCGACCCTTCCAGCGGCTGCTGCCGGCCTTACCGGGTACTACGAGAAAATGCTCGGCATTTCCAACCGATCCAATTGTTGCCATACAATTTACTGGAACCAGACGTGTTTCCCTGGAGGGCATTTTAAGTGTTGCATACCTTCCCTCGCGGGCCATAAGCTGAATTGAGGCTCCGGCGCTTCGCGCTATCTGTCCGCCTTTGCCGGGTTTCAGCTCAACATTATGTATCGTTGACCCAAGAGGAATCCTGGATAGGGGAAGATGATTACCGTTCTCCGGTGGAGAATCAATGCCGGACACGACTGTATGTTCAAGCCGCAGTCCCTCAGGTGCCAGGATATAGCGTTTCTCTCCATCAACATAGTGAACCAGTGCAATTCTTGCCGAACGATTGGGATCGTATTCTATGGAGACGATTTTTCCGGGTATACCAAACTTGTCACGCTTGAAATCGATCTTTCTATACTGTCTCTTATGACCACCGCCTCTATGCCTGGCTGTCACCCGCCCGTTGCTGTTTCTGCCGGCTTTACTTTTCATTGGGATCATTAGAGATTTCTCGCCGTAATCCCTGGTGATTTCATCGAATCCTGGGGATACCTTAAATCGAGTTCCGGGAGTGACTGGTTTCCATCGCTTCATACTCATCTGATTACACCCCCTCAAAGAAATCGATCGTGTTGCCTTCAGCAAGGGTAACGATGGCTTTCTTCCATGATGGCCTGCGACCAAGATTCTTTCCAAGTCTCTTCTTTTTTCCCTGCATTCTCATCGTACGAACTTCTGTAACATGTACATCGAAAAGCTCTTCAACAGCTGCAGCTATCTGTCTTTTCGAAGCGGACGGCACAACATGGAACGCATACTGATTTGATTCTTCTCTCAAGGTTGTGCTTTTCTCGGTGACAAGCGGTCTGTAAATTATCTGTCTTGCGTCCTTCATATCAGTCTCTCTTTCAACAGATCAATCGCTTTTTCCGAAAGGAGAACAACTTCAGAATTGACAAGATCATGAATGGATACGTTTGTCGCATTCATCACCTTCAACCGCGGAATATTCCTTGAAGCTCTTTTTACAAGATCATCGTCGCCGGAAACAAGCAGAACCGTTCTTTTACCAGAACAGTCATGATTCGAAAGCATTTCCGCTATTTCATGGGTTTTCCCGCTTGAATTGAGATCTTTCACAACTCTCAGATTCTCCTCCGCAAGTCTTTCGCTGAGGATACCGGCAAGAGCTTTCCTTCTGACTTTACGGTTCAGTCTGATATTCCATTTTCTCGGAGACGGTCCAAACGTGACACCACCACCTCTCCAGATAG
>Ga0256913_10001398_pt1 | contig 12402 bp, 13 predicted proteins | sample Axial_MatmetaG_FD_185970 | JGI IMG/M metagenome (GOLD analysis project Ga0256913, IMG submission 185970) | Deep-sea worm associated microbial mat communities from Axial Seamount, Juan de Fuca Ridge, Pacific Ocean - Axial_Mat | ecosystem: Environmental > Aquatic > Marine > Oceanic > Microbial...
TTTGTCAAATATATTGAGTATCTCTTTTTTGTCGAAGGAGTGGTTGCCTCCACTCATTATATCTACGCCATAACCTAGTAGCTCTATACAGTTCTTCTCTGTTAGTCCAAAACCATGACTTGCATTCTCATAGTTGGCTATCACCAGATCCAAAAAATGCTCTTGTTTTAGTCTCTCTAAGTGTTTGCCTATCATCAGCCTACCAGGTTTGCCGACGATATCTCCTATAAATCCTATCTTCAACTTTGATTTTCTATCTTACTTCTCTATATCTTTGCCACAAAATGGTAGCAAAGCACTAGCCCAAGTCAATCCACCACCAAAAGTATCGAGTAGCATCAATTCACCACTCTTCAACCTACCAGACTCATATATATCATTGATAGCCATAGGTATAGATGCTGCAGATGTATTACCATATTTGCCTACGGTGAGAACGACTTGTTCAGTGGTCATCTTGAGTGCATCACCAACTGCTTTGATGATACGGTAGTTCGCTTGATGTGGTATAAAGTGAGGGATATCACTTGCTGATAGTCTGTTCTCCTCTAGTATCTCCATGACATCCTTTGTGAGTGTCTTTACTGCCAACTTAAAAGTTTCGTTGCCTTTCATCTGAACAAAGTTTAGCCCCTCGTCTATCACCTCTTGGCTTGCTGGATGGATACTTCCTGGGGCTGGAGTGACTAGAAAATCAGCATATGTACCATCAGCAGAGGCATGTATATCTACAATGGCTTCATCTTTGTTGGTAGTAGCAGAGATGACGGCAGCACCTGCACCATCACCAAAAAGTATACAAGTACCTCTATCTCTATAGTCAACAATAGATGAGAACTTCTCGCTACCTATTATAAGTATATTTCTCTTCATACCTGACTCTATAAAGGCTTTTGCAATAGATAGTAGATATACAAATCCACTACAAGCAGCAGATATATCAAAGGCTTGAACATTTCTAATGCCCAATTTTTCAGATATGACACAAGCTGTTGATGGCATATTGAAGTAGTCTGGAGTGACAGTTGCACACATGACAAGATCTATATCATCTATATTGATATCGGCTCTATCTATAGCTTTTTGTGAAGCTTTTACACCCATATCACTAGTATACTCATCATTAGATGCTATGTGTCTCTCTTTTATCCCTGTTCTCTTGATAATCCACTCATCAGTGGTATCAACCATCTTTTCCAAATCGCTATTGCTTAAGATCTTCTCTGGAACATATGCTCCAATAGAACGGAAAGAGGCGTAGATAGGTGTAGATAGTGACATAGGTATCCTTACATTATTATTGCGATATTCTACCACAATATATTGAGAATTGAGTTGAAGTCATCTATAGTTAGAAGTTATTTTACTAAGGGTGAGTAGGAGTTACTCAACTCTACCCTCTTTTTGTGACTCTTTACTCTCAGTCAAGAGAGCCTCTATAGTGGCATTTACATCTGATTTGGTATAGCTTATGGCTTGGAATACTGCATTTTTGATCGCCTTGGCACTACTGCTACCATGACTCACAATCGCACAACCATCTACCCCAAGTAGTGGAGCTCCACCATACTCTTCATAATCTACCTCTTTTTTGAGACTTGCAAAGACCTTCTTCTTCATAAGCAATGCACCAAATTTGGCAGGTAGAGATTTTCTGATATGTTGCTTCATCATGCTAAAGATAGTGCTTACTACACCCTCACTAGCTTTGAGAAGTATATTACCTGTAAAACCATCACACACTACCACATTTACAGAGCCGTTGAAGATATCACGACCTTCAACATTACCTACGAAGCCATCCAAATTCTCTAGTAATTTAAATGCCTCTTTTGTGAGCTCATTTCCTTTGCTAGACTCTGAACCATTTGCAAGTAGTCCAACTTGTGGCTTATCTACTCCCATGATCTTCTGCACATAGGCTTCACCCATAGCACCAAACTCATATAGATTTTGAGCTTTGCAATCGACAACAGCACCAACATCCAAAACTAGAGTCTTATCTGTACCAAGGTTTGGCATAAGTGTAGCTAGAGCTGGTTTGGATATGTGGGGAAGTCTTCCTATACGCAGAGTTGCCAAAGTCATAGTAGCACCGCTATGTCCAGCAGATACTACCGCATCAGCTTTCTTTTCGCGTACTAGCTCTACAGCTTTATAGATAGATGACTCTCGTCTACGCAGAGCATTTGTAGCTTGGTCACTCATAGAGATCACATCAGATGCCTCTACTATCTCTACTCTATTTATGAAACTTGTAGGCAGAAGAGATAGTATCTCCTCTTTATCACCCACAAGTATAGGGAGAAATACTCTCTCTCTTAGTGCTTGTATAGTACCATCTATGATAGGCTCAGGACCAAAATCCCCACCCATAGCATCTATGGCTATTTTGATGATATTATTTTTGTCTTGCATTAAGACTTATATTCGCCTGTAGTCATATTCATATGGTGAGGCATTCTCCATGTTCCATCTTCGTCTTTGACTGGTCTTGGAAGTGTCAACTTGTAGTGTGTTCTTCTCTTCGCTGATCTTGTTTTACTTACTCGTCTTTTAGGTACTGCCATTTTTCATCCTTTGTTATATTTATTATAGTTTTGAAATTAAACCCAAATTATGCATTAGAGATCATAAAAGTAGTAGAAGTATTTGATACTATTCTTACAACTCTTCTGTATAACTCTAGCTAAAATTCCATCTCAAATAGTTCACTATCGCCACTACACTTTTTGCAATATTGATACTCGCTCTTAAGTGCATTGATCTCACTATTTAGTATGAATGATATATCTATCTCTCCATCTAAAAATTCGATTATATCTAAATCATCTTTATCTTCTACTACTCGGTCGCTAATTGTAAGCTTCAGTGGTACATCAAAAGAGTAGTCAAAAGACTCTCCACAACGATTGCAACAGATCTGAGTGATACCCTTCATCTCTGCATCTAGTTGTAGCTTGTGGTGTCCACTCTTTTGGAGTGACCCTTTGAGGGTGACTCCCTCCTCTTCTAAATGAAAAGGCTTGGTGCTATGTCCAATTTTGTCAAATAGTATCTTCATAGACTATGTTTGTTTAGCTTATATCTTTTTGTGCAAAGAAAAATGCGATTTCGATAGCTGCATTCTCTACAGAGTCACTACCATGTACTGCATTGGCATCTATACTCTCAGCGAAGTCTGCTCTGATTGTACCTGCTTTTGCCTCTTTTGGGTTAGTAGCACCCATTAGATCTCTATTTTTTGCCATTGCATCTTCGCCCTCAAGTACTGTCACAACTACAGGACCAGAGATCATGAACTCTACCAATTCACCAAAAAATGGTCGCTCTGCATGTACTGCATAAAATGCTTCCGCTTCTGCTCTACTTAGTTGGATCTTTTTTGTCGCTGCAATTCTAAGACCAGCATCTTCAAATCTTGATAGGATTTTTCCTACTACATTTTTTGCTACTGCATCAGGTTTGATGATCGATAATGTTTGTTCCATAATTGTTCCTATGTGGATAGTAATTTACTTCGATAAAGTGTTCTGTTTGGTAACACAAGGAGAAGTATTTGGGCGAAATGCTATCTAAAATAAGATTAAAATGAGATTAATTTAACTATATTGATAGTAAAAAAGTGGGTGAAAAGCTAGTGAAAATAATAGGACATCATTGGGTAGAGAGTGAGCAGATAGTAGAGATAGATAGTATCGATCATATCAAAAGAACTCCCGTTGGATCTATACTGCTATTTGACAATATAGACAACTCTATCGATCTCTTGAAATATTGCCACAAGGAGTCACTACCATCAGCGGTAAGGGTAGATAGTATCAAAAATTCTCTCTTTGCGAACTCTCTTGATGTCAGATATATCATAGCTTCTAAAGATATAGTAGAGGATATACAATCTATAGCACAACAGTATCTATTTGATACCCAGATAATAGTGGAGATCTCTAGTGAAGATGAGATAGAGATATATGCGAAGATGGGCATTGATGGCGTACTGTTTTCATCTGCTATAGAGAGAGTAGGGTAGTTGTGTTGAGTGATATATATAGATACAAGATCACATATACTCTGATAGTGATCAATATACTATTGTATACCATATCTATTGTATATAGTGGAGAGGTGATAGATATACCATCTAAGGAGTTGGTAGATCTTGGGGGTATATTTGGTCCAGCTGTTGTAGTAGGTGGAGAGTGGTGGAGATTGGTAAGTGCTATATTTTTGCATGGGAGTATGACACATCTGCTTATGAATATGTTTTCTCTATATATTGTAGGTCGCCCTACAGAACTCTACTTCTCTACCAAAGAGTACCTTATCTTGTACTTTGCAACCGCTATCTTAGGTGGTTTGGTATCTATATCTATACATCCTCTATCTGTATCTATAGGTGCTTCAGGTGCTATATTTGGTATATTTGGTGCACTATCTGGATATCTATTTGCATTTCGTGATAGATTGGGCAAACAGGCTCACCAACTTATGAAGGAGTTTGGTGTCATTATCGGTATCAACCTTGTGTTGGGTCTCTCTATCCCAAACATAGACATGGGGGCTCATATAGGTGGATTGATATCAGGGATTATTGGTGGATTTATAGTAGCAAAATATCCTCAAAAATTATGGCTATTTCTACTCTTGGCTATATTTGTAATGATCCTATTTTATTACTATCTGCCAACACTATACAGATAGATATCGATTGCTCTTTTTGTCACTCAAACTTTTTGCAAACACTCACGATACTCTACTGCATAATTTGGGTCTATCGATAGGCTAAAATTGGTTTAAGTGCGAAAGTTAAGATCTGCAAATAATTACATATTAGCCTTTGGCTAAATAAAGTTTATATGCTATAATACTATCAAAGCCCAAATTGTGCAATATAAATTATAAACTAGTATAGGTTATCGTACTATTTTTGTAATCCTACTGCATAATATAGGAATAAACCAAGAATAATATAATTACATAATATGAGAGATAATAATGACAAATATATCATTGATACAGCAAGAGCTAACAGAGGCTATCCAGCAGGTCGAAAAGAGTCAAAACAATATAGAGATAAATAGAATTATTGAGAGACTCATAATCAATATAACCAATTCCGAAAGAGCTTCTGTATGGATATATGATGATAAAAATACTCTCATAAGGGAGAGGGACAGCAACTCTGTAAGAGAGATATCAATGGAGAGAAAAGAGGGTCTCCTCTATGAGTGTTTTGCTACAAAAAAGGCAGGTATATACAATTATCTAGCTAGTGAAAAGGGGTATGTGGCATCTGTAGACAACCCAGATAATATCAAAATGAAATCAAAAATAATGATACCTTTAGTAGATGGTGATAAGTTTGTAGGTATAGTTACTGCATACTCATCCATCAAGCAGATCAAAAAATTTAAAAAAGATGATTTAGAGATACTCAAAGCTATAACACCTAGTATTATCAATGCTATATATAAGATGAAATCAAACTTCACATACCCCACAATAGATAGAAGAAAAAATCGTAGAGACTCTTCATCAAATGGATTTCGTAGGCGAAAAACTGATACCATCAACAATCTTAAGGTGATAGAGGAGTCGAGAACTGATACAAAAACACCAAAAGAGCTACTTGACTATGTAGCTAGTATAGTGCATGATATCCGTACACCATCCAATAGTCTATTTGGTTTTTTGGAGATACTCGAAGAGAAGGTAGATGACCCTAGACTAAAACAGTATATACTACATGCAAAAGATAGTGCCAACCTCATAAATGAGTTGACAACATCTATACTAGATGATGTGTCAAGCAAGAGAGAAGTATCACTCTCAAAGTCAGAGAAGATATTTACATTTAAATTTTTTGCTGATATTGCTGAAATATTCTCCGCAACAATGTATAAGAAGCAGATCAAATACAATATATTCATAGATCCAAAACTCCCAAAAGAGATAACCATCGAGAGTGTCAAGCTAAAAAGAGTTATTATGAATCTTATAGGGAATGCTCATAAGTTCACAAAAGCAGATGAGACTATAGAGTTTTCAGTAAGATATAAAGCTAAAGATAAAAAGATTCATATCTTTGTCAAAGATAGCGGTATAGGTATAGCAAAAGAGAAGCAGGAGCAGATATTTGAAGCTTTCAAACAGGCTGAGGATGATACAAAAGAGCAGTATGGTGGTACAGGTTTGGGGCTTTCTATATCTGCGGAATATGTCAAAGAGTTGGGTGGTAAACTTCTCATAGATAGTGAGATAGATAAGGGTAGTACATTTTACTTCGATATACCTATAGAGATCAATGATGACTCTCAAAAGTTTAAACCTATAGATAATAAAAATATAAATGTAGCTCTATTGATGAACCCTGAAAACTCATTTGTAGCCAACCACATAGCTAGATATTTGGTAAAAATGGGTATCAATATAGATAGAATAGATGCGATAACTGATATAGATAATATATCGAAAGAGATTACGCATATGATAGTTTTTGAAAATAAACTTTTTGACTCTATCTACTCATTTAGCAGGAGCCAAAATATAAAAATGCTTATAGTTGAGGAGAATTTTTTAGCACTCAATCCAAATGAGCTAAATGGTGCAACTCTCATATCTCAATATGGTTATTTTGCAAAGACTCTATACTCCTTTATAGATGTCAAAAGAGATCCAAAAGTATTGATAGTAGATGATGATAAGATAAGTGTAGCATTGATCAAAACTATGCTTATGGATGAGCTGTGTCAAGTGAATGTAGCCTATAACGGGGCTGGTGGTTTAGAGCTTCTGAGTGAAGCACTAGAAAATGGTGAACCATACAATATAGTATATCTTGATAGTAATATGCCCGTATTCTCAGGTGAAGAGGTATTGCGAAAATACAGATCATTGGAGAGAAGATACGCTACCAATCCCATAAAAGCAGTATCTATATCTGGAGATATATATACAGAGGAGCTGAAGGATTTTGATCTATTTGTGGGTAAACCTTTTGATAAAAATCTTATACTCTCTGCCTACTATGATGCTATTAAGTAGTATATCTCCTCTATGCTCAGGAGTGAACCTCTAGGGCTTATATAACTACTTTTCAATAAATATTAGATATAATCGCGTTAAATTTACCATTTAGGATAAAGCGTGAGAAGAGACTATTGTGCAGAAGTAAATGAAGAACATATAGGCAAAGAGATAACCGTAAGTGGTTGGGTTGCTAGTAGACGAGATCATGGTGGAGTGATATTTATAGATCTTAGAGACAAAGATGAGGTACTACAGCTAGTGTGTGATCCCGCAGACAATGTAGAGGCACACAAACTAGCAGAAGAGGTCAGAGACCAATTTGTACTGATAGTCACAGGCAAAGTCCGTGCTAGAGGTGAGGGGTTAGAGAACCCAAATCTCAAGACAGGTAAAGTAGAAGTGGTAGTAGATAAGCTAGTGATCGAAAATCGCTCTTTGCCTATGCCTTTTGAGCTGGGTGATGAGAAGGTAAATGAGGAGATCAGACTCAAGTATCGCTACCTAGAGATGCGTACACAGAAATCTTATGATATATTTAAGCTCCGTTCCAAAGTGACAATAGCAGCTAGAAATTCACTAGATGAGATGGGATTTTTGGAGATAGAGACCCCTATCATCACCAAATCTACCCCCGAAGGAGCTAGAGACTATCTAGTGCCTAGCCGTGTGCATGGTGGGGAGTTTTATGCTCTTCCTCAATCACCACAACTATTCAAACAGCTACTTATGGTAGGTGGGTTTGATAGATATTTTCAGATAGCTAAGTGTTTTAGAGATGAAGATCTTAGAGCAGATAGACAGCCTGAATTTACACAGATAGATGTAGAGATGAGCTTCTGTAACCAAGAGGATGTTATTGGTGTAGCAGAGAAGCTACTTCACGATATATTTACTCAAAATGGTCATGATATTCCTACTAAGTTTAAGCGAATGAGGTATAGTGAGGCTATGGAGATGTATGGCTCTGATAAGCCTGATACCCGTTATGACCTCTCTATGGTAGATGTGATAGATATCTTTGAGAGATGTGACAATGAGATATTTTCATCTATAGCTAGAGCCCCAAGGAAGAACCGTATCAAAGCTTTAAGAGTCCCACAGGGTGACAAGATATTCTCAAAACGACAGATGAAAGGTTTTGAGGAGTATGTGAGGAAGTTTGGAGCTAGTGGATTGGGCTATTTTCAGATGAAAGAGGAGGGTCTCAAAGGTCCTCTAACTAAGTTCTTTAGCGAAGAGGATATAGAACTTATCATCAAGAGATGTAATCTTGAGATAGGAGATGCTGTATTCTTTGGTGCAGGTGAGAAGAAGCTAGTATTGGACTATATGGGTCGTTTCCGTATCTATCTAGCTGAGATGATGGATATCATTCCTGATGATCTGTTTGAGTTCTTATGGGTTATTGATTTCCCTATGTTTGAGGTAGAGGATGGTAAAGTCAAAGCTCTTCACCATCCATTTACAATGCCAAAGATGTCCGATAAAGGTACGCTTGATTATGATGATATAGAGGAGATAGAGTCTATCGCTTATGATATAGTCCTAAATGGTACAGAGCTAGGTGGTGGCTCTATCCGTATACATAAAGAGGCTATCCAAGAGGAGATATTCAAGCTTTTAGGTATCGAAGAGGAGGAGGCAGAAGATAAGTTCGGCTTCTTACTAGATGCACTTAAGTTTGGAGCTCCTCCACATGGTGGGTTTGCTATGGGTCTCGATAGGATGATTATGCTAATGACAGGTAGCGATAGTATCCGTGATGTGATAGCATTCCCAAAGACTCAAAGAGCCCAATGCCTACTCACACAAGCACCAAGTCCTGTAGATAATGAGCAACTAAAAGAGCTGAGCCTACGAGTACGACAGACACCAACAGCATAAACTAAAAAAGGAATATATAATGAAAAAACTCTTTCTAATCATCGGAGCACCAGGCAGTGGTAAGACGACAGATGCTAGTATCATAGCTAGTAAACATAGTGATAGTATAGTACACTACTCTACAGGTGATATGCTCCGTGAAGAGGTAGCTAGTGGTAGTGAGTTAGGTAAGACTATAGATAGCTTTATCTCCAAGGGGGCTTTGGTTCCTCTTGATATCATCATTGATACTATCATATCAGCTATCAACAATGCTCCAGTAGATGTAGTATTGATAGATGGTTATCCACGAAGTACAGAGCAGATGAGAGCATTGGATGAGATACTATCAAGCCAAAGTGATATAGAGCTAGTATCTGTCATAGAGGTCAGAGTGAGCCAAGAGGTAGCACAAGAGAGAATATTGGGTCGTGTAGCCGAAGCCAAAGAGGGTGAGCAGAGAAGTGATGACAATATGGATGTATTCTTTGATCGTATGAAGATATATACAGATCCACTAGATGATATTCAGACATTCTATAGAGAGAAAACTCTTCTTGAGGTCATTAGTGGAGAGAGAGATATAGAGAGTGTAGTAGCTGAAATGGATAGTTTCATAGCTAGTAAAATCTAAAATTGTTTTACAAAAAGGTCAATTAATAGCAGATATGGTATAAGATTATGAGCAATAAACCTAAAAATAGAGGTTCTATATTTGCCTATACCTTTCCTGCTATAATATTTGTTTATGGTTTTGTAGCATTAGTAAACAATAGTATATGGATCAAAGATCCTGGTAGTAGAGGTGAGGTGGTTGTAGGGACACAAGCAGTACTATTTGGCATATCTCATATGATCTTTGCTTATCTCATATATGTTACGATCCGATATGTCTCTTATGGTATGGAGGAGGAGTTAAACCCTATAACTTTGACCAACAAGATACTTTTGGGGGTATCTCTACTACTTATGACTATAGGTGGTCTATGGGAAGCTATTCAAATTATATTTTTTAGTTGATGTTTTCTGTCTCTAAATAGTTTATCTGATATCAATCTTCATCTTCATTCAGGATACTCCACTCATAGAATGGTAATGCCTTGAACTCTATATCCTCTATCTGATAGCTATAGCTATTGGCGACAGTTACTATAGTGACCTTTTTTATGTCATATTTTTTATATGTGACAAATCTATTGTGTGATTTTTTCCAGATGCTCTCTTCACTCTCAAATGGAGCCGATACTATAAGCTCTCTATACTTTGTCAGATAGCCATATATGCCTAATGTTTTGATATCTCTCTTGTGTTTGATAAGTGCCAACGATACAATAGTATCAAATTTGATACCAAATTGTTGTCCAATAGTACAATATTTACTCAGAGCAAAATCAAATAGTATGAGTTTCTTGCTACTCTTTTGATCTATATCATCTATAGAGAAGATCACTCCTTCATGTTGGAACTCTCTCATTGTTCTGTAGATCCAATCTTTTGAGATCTTAAATCTATCTTTTGCGGCAGTATATATCTGGTGTATTGTCAAATGTCGTGTCTGTAGCATAGATAAGAGTATAAATAGCTGTCTCTCTTGCTTGGTAAATCTACTATAGAGAAATGACTTTAGCTCTATATCTGTAGCGTATGTAGATCTTGACATCATAGGTAGAGTGCCTAGCTTCAAAAAGTGGTTGAAACTATTTGTAGGTGATAATCCTCTCTCAAAGGCTAAGAACTCTTCATAATCAAGGGGAAATAACTCAACCTCCTCAAAATCATCCAATCCAAGTGCAACTCTTGAGATAATGATAGCCCTCTCTACATCGGGTATAGTATCTATGATAGAGCTATCATAGTGATCTATAACCAAAAGCTCTATACTACTCTCCCATATGTACTCCTGTATCTCCTCTCTATCTATAGTAGAAAAAGCCAAATTTGGATCTTCGCAATCTATATAGAGTAGAGTCTCATGATCCATATCTTCCAAATACTCTATCACTAAAGCACTCTTTCCTGAACCTCTGACACCATGTAGATTGATATGATCTTTGTCAGGCAACTCCAACTTTCTAGGAAGATAGTGAGAAGCTACTGGCGGATGCTCTTGATAGTAGTCAAGAAGTCTCATTAGAAGTTTGACGGTGCTGGTGTATTTATTATGTTATAAAACTCATTCCTTGTTCGTTGGTCACTCTTGAAGAGTCCTCTTAGAGCAGAGCTGACTGTAGTGGAGTTGATCTTCCCTACGCCTCTCATCTCCATACACATGTGTCTAGCATGTACTACTACTGCTACACCTTTTGGGCATATGGTATCTAGTATCGCATCTGCTATCTGCTCTGTCATCTGCTCTTGTATCTGTAGTCTCCTTGCAAAGAGATTGACAATGCGAGGTATCTTGGATAGACCGACAACTTTACCATCTGGGATATACGCCACATGTACACGACCTATGATAGGCAACATATGGTGTTCGCACATAGAGTAGAACTCTATATCTCTTACTACCACCATCTCATCATTTGTACTACTAAATAGGGCTTGGTTGAGTATCTCCTTTGGGTCTTGTTTGTAACCCTCTGTTAGAAACTGTAGTGCTTTTGCTACTCTTTTGGGTGTCTTGACTAACCCTTCTCTAGTAGGATCCTCTCCCAATAGCTCCAATATCTTCGTAATCGCATCTTCAAACTCTCTATCTCTATCCATACTATAAGCCTAATCTTTAAAAATATTTAAACTCCAATTATGCAGTAGGATTATCAAAATAGCACAAAGTGCTAGTTTTATGATCTCTAATACATAGTTTAGGTTAAAATTGTAGCAGAAAACTATTAGAGATTGTAATTTTTGATCACTATTGCATAATTTTGATTTATCTACTTTGGATCTCTCTTGTGGCTTTCTGTCGCACTTAAGATAGAGTATGGCTCACAGCTGTGGTATTTGCTATTTTATAAGTATATTAAAGATAGTATGATTTTAGGGTTTACATAAAAAGGATAAAAAATGTTTAAAAAATTAATCTTTATAGTGTTGGTCGTAGTAGCTACACTACAGGCCTCTACCAACAATCAATATAGTGTTACAGAGCTATATATAGCTACATTCGATAGGGCTCCTGATAGCGAGGGGTTAAACTTTTGGGTAAATACATCAGGATTCTCTATAGAAGAAGTAGCTATGAGCTTTTTTGATCAAGAGGAGACAAAAGAGAAGTATCCAAGCTCTATAAGTGAAGAGGAGTTTATCAATCAAGTATACTACAACCTATTTAGAAGAGCTCCAGACAAGGAGGGGTTTAGCTACTGGTTGGATGCATTGAAGAATAACCCCAATATCCATCGTAGTGTTTTTATACTAGCAGTTATCAATGGTGCTACAGGTAGAGACAAGGATCTACTCACCAATAAAACTACAGTTGGATTGTCTTTCGCTCATGATGGGAGAGATGATTATGTAGAATCCGTGGCTATATTAGTAGATGTTACTGCTGATGAGAGTAGTGTA
>Ga0256913_10001399_pt1 | contig 12394 bp, 11 predicted proteins | sample Axial_MatmetaG_FD_185970 | JGI IMG/M metagenome (GOLD analysis project Ga0256913, IMG submission 185970) | Deep-sea worm associated microbial mat communities from Axial Seamount, Juan de Fuca Ridge, Pacific Ocean - Axial_Mat | ecosystem: Environmental > Aquatic > Marine > Oceanic > Microbial...
CTTTATCAAAGATCATCCTCTGGGCAAGAGGTACGAAGAGCTCAGCAGCCAGATAGACAAGGCGATGAAGTTTCTCGCCGCCGCGGGAATAAACAGCAAAAACGCTCCCCAGCTCAGGCAGACGGTCGTTTATACATCTCATGAGGCGCTACTGCTCAATTACGAAGAGGCTCTTACGAGAATAGACAGCTTTTCGGGTGAGTGGTACAATACCTCCGCTCATATGCTATGGATAGGAGACCGTACGAGAGATCTCGACGGTGCGCATATAGAGTACTTCAGAGGTATACGAAATCCGATCGGTTGCAAGGTCGGACCGAGTATGGAAGCTTCGGAGTTGATCGAACTGGTGGATGCTCTGAATCCCGACAATGAAGAGGGGAGACTGAACCTCATCGTCAGAATGGGAGCGGACAGGATCGCCGAACTCTATCCTCCTCTGCTCAGAGCGGTCAAAGAGGCTGGTAAAAATGTCGTATGGACGATTGACCCGATGCATGGAAATGTAGAGAAGAGCGCTACAGGTTTCAAGACGAGAGATTTCGACAATATCCTGTCGGAAGTGAGACAGTTTTTCCATATCCATACCCAGGAGGGAACCGTCGCCGGAGGTATACATCTCGAGATGACGGGAGAGGATGTGACGGAGTGTACGGGAAGTACATCGTGCCCCATTACCGAAAACGACCTCGCCGACAGATACCATACGCAGTGCGACCCCAGGCTCAATGCCAGACAGGCTCTCGAACTGGCGTTTATGATAGGTGAAGGGCTCTCCTGATCGCTCATCCTGACAGATTCGATTGCACTGTAGGCGGTTTTCGGAAGCTGTCGGGATATATCACTTCAGCGATTTTCCATATCTGCGAAACAGATAGTGCTGTATCGCACCCCTAAATAGAAAAAACAGCATAAACGATATCCAGAGAGCCATTTCGAACTCCATTGTCTCTCTGAGTATGTAGTAGCTCGCCAGATATCCGGCAGTCGCGATAAGGAGACTGTTTCTCATCGCCTTTACGGCTGTCATTCCGATGAATATACCATCATAGATGAACGCGAAAAACGAAATCGGAGGCAAAATGGCCGTCATGGGGAGAAGGTCGGATATCGCACTCGCGACGGAAGGGTCGTCGGTATATAGAGCCGTTATCGTATCGGCGGATGTGAGATAGAGTATGCTGAAAAAGAGAGCCATCACTCCACCCCATACGAGGCTGAGTTTCACGGAGATATCGAAACTTTTCCAATCTTTCGCACCGTAATATCTCCCCGTTACGCTTTCGGCGGCATTGGCGAATCCATCTTCGGCGAAACTCATCCAGATGAGAAACTGCATCAGAAGAACCATCGCCGAGAGTGTCGCTTCACCGTGAGTGGCGGCCTGGGAGTAGAAAAATGCGAGAGAGAATGTCAAAGCACCGGTTCGGATGAATATATTTCTGTTTATATGTAGAAAATGGAGTATCTCCTTTTTGGGAAAGATGGTGCGTATCCGGACGGACGGAAGAGATACGAGATATCTTCCCATCAAAAATATGGAAACCGCCAAGCCCGTATATTGTGCCGCCACCGTTCCCCATGCCACTCCGGAGATTCCCATATCCAATCCGATAACGAATAGAGAGCTCAAGGCTATATTGACCATATTGACCACTATCGTCACATAGAGCGGATATCTGGCATTCTGCATCCCGAAAAAAAATCCCGTAGCTACATAGAGTCCCATTACCGCAGGTGCGGTCAGAAGACGGATGGAGAAATACTCTCTCCCCAGAGAGATATAGCTATCCTCCATATTCATCAGATATACGGAGATATCGAATATGTAGCTTCCGGATAGTAAGAGCGACAGCGCTATCGCCTGTGAGAGCAGTGATGCCCGCAACAGGGTCGATTTGATCTCCCTGCCGTTTCCCGAGCCAAAAGCCTGTGCGACGAGTCCGGTCGTTCCCATCCTCAAAAAGCCGAAATTGCTGTATAGAAACATGAATACCATCGATACGACACCGAGAGCGGCGAGGTGGGAAGCCGATAGATGGCCCATGAGCGCCGTATCTACAGAACCGATGAGAGGTACGGAGATATTGGAGAGTATATTCGGTATGGAGAGGGAGAGAATCTGCCTGTTTATACCGACTGTCGAATCTCTATCTTTCACCATACTCTCCCGTCGTCATATACGCTATGAAGAGGAGAGATGATGGAGGCAGTCTCTCTGTCGGAGGTTTCGGTAGCCCTCTCGTAGTCGGTTGTCGGGAGAAGACTACCCAATCGTGTCGTACTCATACCCTCTCTCTGCCCATCTCGTCGGGAAATATCGTTTCGAAGCGGTTTACGCCTCCTTCGTGAGAGTAGTTTAGAGATGCCGAGTGGAGGTCGAAAATACTCTTGACGATATAGAGTCCCAGTCCCAGCCCCGTACCTCTGTGAAAAGGCTTGAAGTACTCCTCCAGATTTCCGCTCAGTGGCTCTCCTTCGTTGGAGATGGTCAATATCTTGTCCCGTATGAGAATGTCGGCCCTCTTGTCGGGGCTGTATTTGATGGCGTTGTCTATCAGGTTTTTTATGGCGAGAGTGAGAAGTTCGAAATCGGCATTTACGGTGAAATCCCTGCTGACTACGATATGCAGGTATCTCTCCCTCTCGTCGAGCATGAGCATATCCACACTCGCATCCACGATATCGCTCATCTTGTATGGGCGAAAATCTGTCGAGAGATTACGGGAGGTTATCTTCTCCACCTTGGCGAATTCGTCTATGAGCAGATTCAGCCTTTCGAAAATGGCGAGAAACCTCTGTTTCATCCTTTCGTCGTCTATCATTTCGCACAGGAGCCTTCCTTTCGCGATCGGAGTTTTGAGCTCGTGCATGATGGCACGCAGAAGAAGCTGTCTGGAGTGGAGTAGATCCCTTATCTTCTTTACCGCTTCATCGAAAGCGTTCGCCACTTCGGCTATCTCGTCCTCTCTGTCGCTTTTACACGATATATCGGAGCTTCCTTCGGAGAATAGTATGATCTTCTCTTTGAGTTCGAAGAGAGGCGATATGGATCTGACGACCCAGATATAGAGCATCAGCAACAGTGCCAGGGCGCCGGCGAAAGCCATGACGAGTTCCAGCGGATATCTCAGATGGTTCAGGTTTTCGAGAACTATCTTGAATCTGTCGTTGTTGATCAGTATATATCTATGCAGTTTCAGATGGGTTACGGCGAACTTTTCACCGCCTGCCGAAGGGTCGAGTTTGTGCAGGAGTTTCATATCCTTTCCCCCCGCATCCACGATTCTGATATTCTGGGATTTGAGATAGGCTTCGTCTATCTTGCCATATTTGAGAAAATAGAGATATATATAGTGTATATTGGCGCGCTCCTGCATCTCTAGTCTCTGAAGAGCGGCGGTCGTGGAGCTTTTCCACAGTACCCCGAATAGAAGCATGAGCAGAATGAGGGCTATGAGAAAGACGAGCCTTATCTTCCCTTTGAGGGATTTGATTCTGAAGCGTTCGGAGATAGCCATCTCAGACCAGCTTGTAGCCTACGCCTCTGACCGCCTGTATCGCCTTGGCGTTTCCCAGTTTGGAGCGGATTTTACTGATGATTACATCCAGACTCTTCTGCGAACTGTCGCTCATGACCTTGGATTCGTTTATGAGCTGTTCTCTGGAGATGGTGATACCCTGTTTCTTTATCAGCTGGGATAGTATATCGAACTCCGCAGGTGTCAGTTGCAGAGCCTTCCCCATATAGTATATCGTATCGCCTTTGATCTCATAATCGCTCTGGGGAGTGTTTTTCGCTCCGTTTTTGTTGTATCTTCTCAAAAGGGATACGATTCTGGCATGGAGCTCCTTGGGGTCGTATGGTTTCGGCAGATAGTCGTCGGCACCGAGTCTCAGGCTCTCCACCTTGTCGGCGATATCGCTTCTGGCAGAGGAGATGATGACGGGGATATCGTATTTTCTGACTACCTCTTCGCATACCTCCAGACCATCCATGCCGGGCAGTGTCAGATCGAGTAGAAGAAGATCGTATCTATCCACTCCGGCACTGAGCCCAAGGAAGGGATCTTCGTAATTGGTTACGCTCATACCGAAACGGGAGAGATATTCGCTCAGCAACTCGGCGAACTCCGGATCGTCCTCGATCATCAATATCTTTATAGGTCGCTGTGTCTCTAAAGCTTTCATATCCCGATTTTATCGTTATAAAATTAACGAAGGTTTCCTATGAGATGGGAACCATTAAATCATTTCGGGTAAAATCTCTTCAAAAACCGTCCCTGTAGAGGATGGTGAATATAGAAAAAGGATAGAGATGGTGGTCACTCGTTTCGCTCCGTCACCGACGGGGTATCTGCATATAGGGGGGTTGAGAACGGCCCTCTTTTCGTGGCTGTGGGCACGAAAGAATGGTGGAAAATTTCTGCTCAGGATAGAAGATACCGATCTTTCGAGAAATAGAGACGACGCAATGGGTGCGATACTCGAAGCTTTCGACTGGGTAGGGCTGGATTATGACGGTGAAGCCGTATATCAATCGAACCGTTTCGATCTATATCGCGAATATATAGACAGACTTCTCGAAGAGGGCAAGGCGTACAAGTGCTATATGACCAAAGAGGAGCTGGACGACTTGAGAGCCGGACAGATGGCACGCAAAGAGCGTCCGAGATACGATGGCAGATATAGAGACTTTACGGGTACTCCTCCATCGGGAGTCGATCCCGTCATCAGAATCAAAGCGCCTCTTTCTGGAGAGATCGTATTTCACGACGGTATCAAAGGCGAGATGAGAATATCCGCAGATGAGGTGGATGACTTCATCATAGCCCGTAGTGACGGTACACCCACATACAATTTCGTAGTGGCGATAGATGACGCTCTCATGGGGTTGACCGATGTCATCAGAGGTGACGACCATCTCTACAACACTCCGAAACAGCTGGTGGTCTATGAAGCTTTCGGTTTCGAACCTCCGCGCTTCTACCATGTGCCTATGATAAACAATGAAAACGGCAAAAAGCTCTCCAAGAGAGATGGAGCTCTCGATGTGATGGAGTATCGCAAAATGGGTTTCCTCCCCGAAGCTCTGCTCAACTTTCTCGTAAGACTCGGATGGAGTAGGGGAGACCAGGAGATATTCTCCATAGATGAGATGCTCGAATATTTCGACCCTTCGGATATCAACAAAAGTGCGTCGAGTTACAATCTCGACAAGCTGATATGGCTCAATGGACACTATATAAACAATACGACGAACGAGAGACTGGCGAAACTTCTCGTGGATTTCGGTATAGATATAGCCGACCATGACAAGCTGGAGTTTCTGCTCGACGCCACGAAGGTCAGGAGCAAGACGATAAAGGAGCTCTCGGAGCAGATAGAGATGATACTGCAAAGACCGCAGGAGTACGATCCCAAGGCGGCGAAAAAGGCTTTCAAAGGAGACGCTTCGGGCATATTGGAGAGGTTCGCGTCCAGATTGTCTGAGAGTGGAGACTCTCTCCACCTGCCGAGCGATTACCACTCTCTCATGCAGAGTTTCGTAGAGGAGGAGGGTATCGGATTCGGCAAGATAGGACAGCCGTTGAGAGTGGCTCTTCTCGGTAGAATGAGTGGCCCCGGGATGGATGAGGTGATGGCGATACTGGGAGTGGATGAGACTGTTTCCAGAATCGGCAGGGCCGTCGAGTGGATAGGAGGCGGGGAGTAGTCGCAGTGGAGAAACATCCGCAGGAGGTAGATTACTTCGCATCCAAGGCTTCCGACTACGAGAGTGAAAAGAGACGGGTCGACAATGTGGACGCGATAGCCGGAGAGATAGTGAGGAGAGTGCATCTCGATAGGAAGATGCATATCGCCGATTTCGGCTCCGGTACGGGTCTTTTGCTGAAGAGACTCGCCCCCTTCGTCTCCAGAATCACGGCGATAGACAGATCGGTATCGATGAACGGGGTTCTCAGAGCATCTATCGATGAGATAGAGTGTGAAGTGGAGATAGTGGAGTGCGATATAGAGGTCGATCCCCCATCGCATATTTTCGATGGGATAGTCTCCTCCATGACGATGCACCATATCGGAGATATAGATGCGCTGTTTCGCACTTTTTACGATATGCTCAGACCCGGAGGGTTCATAGCCCTCGCCGACCTCGATAGTGAAGACGGTACTTTCCATACGGTCGATACGGGAGTCCGTCATCATGGTTTCGATAGGGAATGGATATCCAGAAAAGCCCGGGAGGCCGGCTTCGCCAATGTGGAGATATCGGATGCCAGCGTAGTGGAGAAGCCGTATGGTCTCTATCCCGTATTTCTCTTGACGGGAGAGAGGCCGTAGAGTCGGGTCGGCTACCCTTCGAACTCCGTCAAACCGAATCTCTTCGAAAAATCCTCGTCGATATCTATCAAACCTTTTTTGGCGAGTCTCTCCAGAGTCTTTTCGTCGCAGAGAGTATCTCCGGGCCACTCCCTGTCGTAACCGTCCATTTCGTTTTTGTTCGTGGCGTCTATCGCTACGAACGGTTCGAATTTCAAGTCTCTTTTCGCATCTATATTGTTCACCACTCTCCAGATAAGCATATATGGATTGTCTATATCGTTGTTTCTCCTATCTACCGCCACCAGAATGGATATATGCTCGGAGAGGGGCGATAGAGACTCCATCGTCTCCATAGCGCTTCTTCGTTTATCTACGAGTATTACCGTGACGGGATTGGCCGTATCGGTCATATATTGTCTCACTTCATGGATATTTTCATCGATGCTTCGCATTTTCGATAGGAGCTCTTCGTCGGAAATTGGATTTCGGACTCTCGGAGAGACCTTCTCTCCCGTGGCGTCTATACCCAGTTTGCCACCTACGAGAGGTTCAGGTGACGAGTGGTCTAACTGGTCGACGACTCCATCGCTCAACATGCTGTTTTCGGGAGAGAATCTGTCGAGAATGTATCTCGTCAGATTTTCGTAATCGTTTAGGTCGGGAGCGTTTTCATCCACGAATATGGCATGTTTTACGAAGCTCATCTGCCCCACGCCCCAGAATGCATGCATGAACTGTCTAGCGTGTCCTCTGTATCTCTTCTGCATCTTGGCGATGATGAGATTGTGAAAGACTCCGTTTTCCGGCATCCTGTAATCCAGAAGTTCCGGTGTCATGGGTTTCAGGAGAGGGAGAAACACCCTTTCGGTCGCCCATCCCATATATTTGTCTTCCAGAGGCGGTTTTCCCACCACCGTGGCGGAGAATATCGGATTTCTCTTCATCGTGATTCTCTCCACTTTCATGACCGGAAAAGGTTCGGGTAGGGTGTAGTATCCTGTATGGTCTCCGAATGGCCCCTCCACTTCGCTCTCTTCGGGATCGACGAAGCCCTCTATGACGATATCCACATCTTCGGGTATATATATATCGTTCGTGAGAGATTTGACCAGCTTCGCACTCTCCCCTCTGATGAAACCGTAGAGTAGAAGCTCGAACATACCGTGTGGCATGGGCGCCTGTCCGCACCAGATATAGAGAGGGTCTCCGCCGATGGCTATCGTGACGGGCATTTTTCGTCCCGCATCTCTATATTGGTCGAAGAAGTGGCTGGCATCTTTGTGTATCTGCCAGTGCATACCGAGACGATTCTTTCCATACTGCTGGAGTCTGTACATACCCAGATTCTGGGTACTCCCGTCGATAGAGATGGTATATACCTGTCCCATCGTGATGAATCTGCCTCCATCCAGAGGCCAGGTTTTGAGAATAGGGAGTCTGTCGAGGTCTATCTCTTCCGCGCCTATCTCTATCTCCTGACACTCTCCTCTGGAAGAGAGTCTTTTCGGAAATATGTTTTTCAGGGCGAAGAGTCTCGGTAGCATGAGCAGTTTCTCTCTCCATGTACGGGGCGGTTTGAGTTTCATCAGTCCCTCTATCCTCTCGCCCACCAGGTCAGGGTCGTCTCCCAGAATTTTGCGTGTCAGCTCTTCGTTAGCGAAAATGTTCATGAGTACGGGCATATCGTACTCTATACCCTTTTTCCCATATACCGGCCGCTTGAAGAGCAGTGGAAGAGGTTTTTCCCTCTTCGTTTCGATATATGCCATGTGTGCCATCTCCAGCTCCACATCCACCTCTTCCTCGATCACTCTCAGGCCACCATTCTCATCCAGCCACTTCACAATATCGTGCATATCCCTCTATCCTTGGTTGATATATCCGAGTATTCTACCAAAGAGGAGAGAAAATCCGTTTACACTTCATTTATAAGTACCGGATATAATCGATAAAAAGTTCAAGGAGTATGAATGATAAAAAAGATTGCGGCAGCTCTCGTGGCGACATCGATGATCTCGACGGCGGTTATGGCTCAGGGAGCCGGTGCCGGCGGTCCAGGTATGGGAATGGGCAAAGGCATGCAGAAAAAGGGCATGAAGGGTATGAGATCGATCTTTTTGATCAGAGGAGGATTGCCCCACTACTCGAGAGTGATAAAGAGGATGTGGAATGACAGCAAACTGGCTTTGACGGACGATCAGAAGAAAAAGCTCGAAGAGATAAGAAAAGAGACGATGAAGAGTCTGATGGATCTCAAACCCCAAATCATGAAGCTGAGAAAAGAGATCGTGAAGGCATCTCGTGCCGGAAAGAGTGCCGAATCTCAGGCAGGTAATGTCAAAAAGCTCGCATCACTCAAGATGGAGGCGACCATGATCCATCTCAAGTGTATAGAGAAGACCAGAGGCGTTTTGAAGCCCGAGCAGATGAGTATCGTAGACCAAAGGATAAAAGAGGCGAGAAGCAGACATATGAAGAGAATGAGAGCCGGAAAGTAGAAGGTTTTCCGTTCGATAAGTGAGATACTGTCGTCCACCATCACGATATATGGTGTGTAGATCGATAGTCTCCCTCTTCGCCTCTCCCCGGAGGGGGAGGGTCCGCATATTCGTCACGATCGGGATTTCTGGAGCTCTTCGAGCTTTTCGAGAACCTGCTCTACATGTCCTTTCACTCTCACCTTTTCCCACTTCGCGGCTATCTTTCCATCGGGGTCCACGATGAATGTCGATCTGACCACTCCCATATACTCTCTTCCATAATTTTTTTTCAGTTGCCAGACTCCATAGCTTTGTAACACACTCTTCTCTTCGTCGCTCAGAAGCGTCACCCCGAGCTCCTTTTTCTCTATGAAATTTCTATGTCTCTTCACCGAATCGGGACTTATGCCCAGTACCGTGGCACCCATCGATGTGAACTTGTCCAGAGATGCCGTAAAATCGAGAGCTTCGGTAGTGCAACCCGGGGTATTGTCTTTGGGATAGAAGTACAGTACGACCCACGACCCCTGAAAATCTCTGAGACATATCTCCTCTTCATCCTGATTTGGCAGACAGAATTGCGGTGCATTGTCACCTATCTCGACCATATAGACTCCTTTGAAAGATATTTTCGATAGTATATCCAAATGGAAAAAAGAGATGAATCCGAAAGCGTGGAGAGTATCGTTGCCGATATAGAAAAGCTCCTGTCGTTTGGAGAGGAGAGGAGTGTGATGGATCCTTCGATTCTGAAATATCTCGACAGAGAGTCGCTTCTATCCATCAGAGAGGATCTTCATAGAGCGAGAGAAAAAGTTCTGGACGAAGAGAGGGAGTGGCTTATCGGCCTCTCCGATATGGATGAGGCGGAGTAAGACGCCGACATCACCTGTCGCTATTCATATCGTCATCCCTCTCGCCTCTTTTGCGTGCCACGATATCGAGCGGTACACCTTCGAAATCGAAATTTTCTCTCAGAAAGTTGGCCAGATATCTGATATAGCTGAAGTGCAGAAGATTGGGTTTGTTCACTACCAGCGCTATTTTCGGAGGTTTCGTCGAGTATTGGGTGGCGAACTTTATCTTGACGACCTGACCGTTTCTACTCGGTATATGGTGTCTCCTGATCGCCATCTGTACCACTTCGTTCAGCAATCCCGTAGGTATTCTCGTGCGATATCTGTCATATATGGAGCATATGGTATCGAGTATCCGACCCACCCTCTGACCCGTTTTGGCGGATATCGTCAAAATGGGAGCGTAATGGAGGAATTTCAATTCATCTCTGATATCGTCGATGGCCTCTTTATACTCTTTCTCACCCCTGATGTCCCATTTGTTGACTACGATTAGAGTACCCAGCCGATATTTGTCGATCAATCCGGCTATCCTCTCGTCGAGTTCGGTCACTCCGACGGTCGCATCTATGATCAAAAGAGCGATATCGGCATCCTGAAGCATCTTTTCCGTCCTGCCGAGAGCGTACTTTTCTATACCGAGTATCTTGCTTCGTCTCCTGATACCGGCCGTATCCACAAATGTTATCTCCCGTCCCTCGTACTCTATCGTCTCGTCTATAGGGTCTATCGTCGTACCCGCAACTTCGCTCACGACCACTCTCTCCTCACCGAGAATGGCGTTTAGCAGAGAGCTTTTGCCGGTATTGGGACGCCCGAGGATGGCCACTTTGATCTTTTTGCCGTCATCTTCATCCGGCGTTTCCATATTTTCGAGAAGCTCTTCGAGACTGATATCTCCATCCTCCTGCATCGGTGTGGACGATACCGAAGGGGGAACATGTTTTTCGAGCCAGCTGTAGAGGGCGTTCATCCGGCGGTTGTGGCTGACGGATATGGCGAATATGTTTTCCGCGCCAAATTCGGTAAACTCCCAGAATCTCTCCTGCTCCTCTTTGTCGTTGTCGATTTTGTTGACGACGAGGGCTATGGGTTTTCCCATCTTCTGCAGGTCGTAGAAGAGCCTTTTGTCCTCATCCTCGGGGAGACTCTTTCCATCGACCATAAAGATGATGATATCCGCCTCTTCGGCGGCCCTGAGAGACATTTGGGTCACTTTGCCAAACAGCTCGCCATTGTCGTCTATACCTCCCGTATCGAGAAGCTCGAACTCCCTGTCTTCGGAGATTGTGACTATATTCTTTTTGATATCTCTCGTCGTTCCGCTCATATCGGATGTGATTGCGTCTCTCCTTTTCGCCAGTCTGTTGAAGAGAGAGCTTTTCCCTACATTGGGACGCCCCAATATCGCTACTTTTTTCATAATGGATTCCTCGTATTCAGGGGGATTGTAGATATTTTTGGGAGATTATATCACAGGAGATGAGATACGGTGTCTCAGACACCGTAAAACTCCCTGTACCACGCCACGAATCTCTCCACACCCTCCTCTATGGGGGTGTCGGGCCTGTAGCCGGTATCGGCTATCAAATCTTTGACATCGGCATATGTGGCGGGTACATCGCCGGGCTGTATGGGAAGCATCCTCTTGCGCGCCTGCCTACCGGTGGCCTTCTCGATTGCCGAGATGAAATCGAGCAGTTTCACGGGGTCGTTGTTGCCGATATTGTAGATTTTGTAGGGAGCCACGGAGCTTCCGGGGTCGGGATTTTTCCCGCTCCAACGGGCGTCTCCCTTCGGGGGTCTGTCGAGTACCCTCACTATACCCTCCACGATATCGTCTATATATGTGAAGTCCCGTCTCATATCTCCGTAGTTGTAGACATCTATCTCTCTCCCCTCCATGATGGCTTTCGTAAACAGAAAGAGTGCCATATCCGGTCTGCCCCACGGACCGTAGACGGTGAAGAAACGCAATCCCGTAGTGGGGATGGAGTAGAGATGGCTGTATGTGTGCGCCATCAGTTCGTTGCTCTTTTTCGATGCGGCGTAGAGGCTGATGGGGTGGTCCACATTGTCGTGTACGGAAAACGGCATACTCTCGTTCAGGCCATAGACGCTCGAACTGCTCGCATATACGAGATGTTTCACTTCGTTGTCTCTGCACGCTTCGAGTATATTGAGAAAACCCACGATATTGCTCTGGATATATGCGCGGGGATTTTCGATACTGTATCTCACTCCCGCCTGTGCGGCGAGGTTGCAGACGGCATCGAAACGCTCCCTCCTGAAAAGCTCCTCTATCGCTTCACGCTCTTCGAGGTCCATCTTGACAAAGCGGTATCCGGGATAGAGAGTGCTCGATACGCTACGACCATCTTCGATATCGGACTCCTCTATCCCGCTCTCCTTCAATCTTCCGTACTTGACGCGGATATCGTAGTAGTCGTTTATATTGTCTATACCTACCACTTCATCGCCCCGTTCGAGCAATCTCTTTGCGAGATGATATCCGATGAAACCGGCACTTCCGGTAATGAGTATCTTCACATTCCCCCTTTATATGCGGTATCGCTCTGCAAGCGTCCCCTATCTCCTACGCTCTCTTCGCCGCGAATGCGAAGAGGAGCGCCATCTTCACCCTTTGTAGTTTTCGAGATATTTCGTATCGAAGTCGTTGGAGATGAAATCCTCGTTCTCCATCATCTTTCTGTGAAACTCTATCGTCGTCCT
>Ga0256913_10001400_pt1 | contig 12385 bp, 6 predicted proteins | sample Axial_MatmetaG_FD_185970 | JGI IMG/M metagenome (GOLD analysis project Ga0256913, IMG submission 185970) | Deep-sea worm associated microbial mat communities from Axial Seamount, Juan de Fuca Ridge, Pacific Ocean - Axial_Mat | ecosystem: Environmental > Aquatic > Marine > Oceanic > Microbial...
ACTAGCTGAAGAAGAACCAATATTAAGAGTACCATCAGCATTTGGAAGAATATCACCTGTTATTTGTACCCCTCCTCCATCTAGTAAGTTAATAGCTGATCCGTTATAGTGGGAAAAAGATGCTATTGTTGTTCCTGGACCTCCTCGACCTAGGTACCAACTATTATTACCATCAGGATCCATCCCTAATATGTAAGCATGATCAGTATTAGATAATTGTATAACACCTCCATTATCACTTACAACAAGTCTATCAAAATTTAGAATAGTACCAATAGCTCCACTTGCAAATTCAGTCTCTCCTGCAAAGTAATTACGTGCTATTGAATCTGCTTGATATATCCCCCACAAATTAGTAATAATAGCATTTGTACTTGTGAAACTATTAATATGTAACCCATAAGAATTATTAATAGTACCTGTAGGGTTATCTGTAGTAGTACCATGTTTTAGTTGTAATGCATATTGTTCTCCTAGTACCCCCTTAAAGTCAACATCATCAATCTGTACCCAAGATGAAAGACCATAACGATAACCAGAATCTGTAACACCAGAAGCTATACTACATTTTTGTGCTTTTAAACTTAATCCTGTAAGATAATTTGTTTGGTCAGCATCAATTATAAAATTTGGTGAGGTTATTAACAAAGTTATATTATTAGGAGGTTTAGAAGCAATACTAACATAATCTTCAATAGCTCCACCAATTTCTTTTAAAAATGCTTCATCTCGTCTAACTGCATTATGAGCATCAACACTAGGGGCTAAATTAATAACTTTATGGCCATCTACATTTAAATCAGCTTCCATTGCATTTGCGCCATCAATACGTAAATAAGCGCTTGCATCATAGTCAACTTTTTTTAATACCCAATCAGTAGCATTACCACTATCGTCCATTACTACAAATAACAGATCATCATTATAAGCAGTCTGACCATCAAGAGGGGGATCAACAAATGTATAACCATTAGTATCGTCAACTCCTTCTATAATCCAATACCATCCAGATCGTGTATTAGCATCAACAGGAGGATACTCATTACCAGCTGTAGGAGTCCAATTACCCTGTAGCTGATAAAGCTCTACTTGAAAAAACGAGGGGTCAATCTTACCATATGAATTAAGAATAATAGGGTGACCAACATCATCATTAGGGTCAATACTAGCTCTCTCTAAAAATTCCGTAGCTTTTATATAGGCGTCTAATTTAAAGTCAACAGCACCCACAGTAATCGCACTAGATGAATTAGTATGCTCAGCTAAATTAGTTATAGCGTTATTTTGAGCATTAAGAGTTCCAGTTAAGGTTCCTCCCGCACGCTTCACAAAAATGTCAGTAAAATCTTTAGAAGAAGCATAAGTAACATGTCCAAAATCATCAAATTCTAATGACTGAATAACTACATTTTGTGCATTTAATTGATCACCAACTCCAGAAGTATTAGCATGATTAATAGTAATACTCTCATCTTGTTCTTGATTTAATACAAAAGATCCACCACCAAGAATACCATCACCAGCTACTATATCAATTTTTGCATCAGAACCAGGAATTTGAGCTTGCCAACTTATAGGATAATACACAAAATAACTTCCTATATAATCAGTTTCGTCAGAGTCTAGCCACATTCCATATTCAGCTCTAATTTTTTCAGGTTGGTCAGGTAATGGACCTTCTGAAATTAACCTAGTATGATGAATTCCTGGACCAATAGGACCAATAGGACCTTTAGATCCTGTACTACCTTTTGGTCCTTGTAATGGTCCAACATTAGTCCAAGTATCGTTATCTAAATCATACAAAAGTCCATCATTTTCTTGAACCCCAGCCCCTGAGTCAGACGTTAGCGATACCCATAATTCTCCATCTTCTGGATTAGGTAAATTAATAATTTCTTGATAAGGAGCTGCACCTTCTAAATGTATTAACCCACCATTTTGCGCATATAAATTAACTATACCCTCAGCTAAGTCATCAGTATTGTTTAAGCCTGCTTTTGACGCTGATGTTGCATGGGGATTATTCATATTTGCTATATGTTCTAATAATTGTTGTTCTTGTTCTGGTGTTAAAGCCATTCTTAACTCCTAGATACTAATAGTTTAAATAGAATATCAAAAACTTGGATAACAGATAAATTAGAAAGATTATCTGGTAAAGTATAGCCAGCATCAAGTAGTTGTTGCTTTAACTCAGGAGGCATAGTATATAGAAGAGCATATTTATTAGTTTTACCCTCTGTTAAATCATCAGTAGTTTTTAATCCTATATGAGAAGAAGTAACACTGTGTGGGTTACCTTTACTATTAATATGTGCTAAAATTTGTCTTTCTTCATTATTTGTAAAAGCCATTACTATGCTCCATATCTAAATAAATTCATGTTGTTAGGGTCATTACCTGCTCCACTACCTAATTTTGTTATTAGTGCAGCTAAAATTTCTTGATGAATATTTAAATCATCTCTTAGTTTTTGTGGATCTATACTTGAGCCATCCCAACCAGAAGGAATAGGTATAAATGGTTGAGGTACTGGATCTTTACCAAAAAATGCTAAATTTCCTCCATCACGTTGTAAAACTATACCATCTTGAGTAGAAGGATTAGCGTTAGTACCTGTTTGCAAGTATATACCATCAACATACATAAATTCTACAGTAGTACGCGGGATATTATCTCTCATATTATAGAATAACCACTTATAATGATCTGCCCCTGCTTCAAAAATACCAAGTCCAACAGTATTATAAGATAAGTCATCAGGAGAACCAGTCTTATGTAGATAAATAGCCACACCGGAAGCAGGAGAACCATCCACTGTTTGGTAAGATGATAGTAAGCCTCCATATCTAGGACGATAATTCCTAACATAATCGTTACTATCTTCTATTTCTTCCCAAAAATATTTAGTACATATATGGATATTATCACCTAATCCATATATAGTATTCATATGAGCAGTTCCATCATTTAGAATTATCCAACCTTGACTATTAAAAGCTGTATTTGTATCATAACTTCTTATATAAGGTTTACACTCAGTAGCTCTAGTATAATATTGTGCATGTTTAGTAGTACAATCTGAAGCTCCATAAATTTGTATACCTTTATCATCATCACCAACATACAAATTATCTTTTATAAAACCTTCGTCAGCCCAAACTGCTCCATGTATTCTTAGTTTTGAATTATCCCACCACATATATTTTTTACTGTTATAGTCACCAACAAACATTTGACCACTATTAGAAACTTTAAATACCCAATTTCTAATATCTTGTTCATTACCAGATGTATACTTAGCAAAATAACCAATAAAATTATCATTAGCAACTAATGAACCAGGTACCAATGATGCACCTTGTGATGGTTTTAGAAAATCTGCTAAGTTAGTTCCTTCTTCTAAATCTACATCAGACCACTTTTGCTTATCATTTAGTATTTCTTCCCCACCTGGCCCATCTAAGTCAATTCCATCAACAGGAATTACTGAACCCGAAGTAGCATAAATTTTTCCTTTAATTTCTAATATTGGTTCTTCAGCGGCTCCACGTCTTGGCTTAAACCACATATATGCTTCTGATGGTGAATGATCTGCTTTAACAAGTGTATCATTATTTTTATCCCAACAAATTCCAATACCTAATCTAAATTCACTCTCAAAAATTCCATCTCCCCAATACTGGTCAAAAACATCAAAAGGTAAGTCAGTATTCGATATTAGAAATCTAGAATCACCAGGTTTAAAATTACCGTCTGCTGTTCTATTTGTAGTTATTCCATATATAGCATATTGATTTATCCCAACTCCACCAATTATAGCTTCTAACCATTTTCCAGTACCTGGCTCATAAATATTTTTATATACAGGACCAGAGTGTACATAACCATTAACTAGAACATTTCCTTTTAGTGTTAATGAAGGGTAGCGTCTATCAGACTCATAAGGTTGATTAAAATCTCCAGGATAATACCAAAGATAAGCATTTGAATCTTGTCTATGATTTGGGTCATTATAATCTAAAGGTTTATATAACGTATGCCTACCTTTACTATAACAAACAGCTTCACCTACTCTAAATTCACCAGGTAATATTTGATCTCCCCAATACCATAAATCACATGGACGAGTAAATTCTTTTTTTGTATTAGATAAAATGAACTTAGAACGTCCAATGTAATAATCTACTCCTGACTCATCATTAGGAGCTATTCCATAGATAGCAATAGAATTAGCACCACATCCAACAATTCTAGTAGGTGTACCAGCTTCTTCATCACATTCTTCATAAATAGGACCAGAATGCATGTAACCATGAACTAACATATTTCCATGAAAAAATACATTTCCATCAGCAGAACTAACTTCAAACGTTTTTCTCATAGTTCCGGTATCATCAGGCCAATAAGCACGAATACCATTTACATCAAGAGTAACTCCTTTGTCAACTCCTTCTGGAAATTTCTCAGGGATATCAAGTGAATTAGTTGCTGCTTGAAAAACTCTATAAGCATTCCAATTATCAAAAACAACATAATGGCCAGAACCTGAAGTAATTCCTGCTACTACTAAATGAATAGTAAACTGATCTGCGGAAATTGATTGATCTAATCTTACTACATAAGCATGACGTTTCCATTCGCCATAAGGAGCATTAGGTAATGAAGATATAGAAGATGTTAAATAATTACCATTAATATCATATAATCTAACTTCTACAGTCATAGTTCCAGGGAAAGCATCACTATTTGCATACATAACACTTCCACGAATAACTACAGCTCCATCAATAGTTTTATTACCTCGTGCACTTAGTTTACCTGGCCTATCTGTAACAAAACAATTACCACCACCATATCCATGTTGATTATCCCAATTAAACCCATCATATATAAATTCTGTAATATTATCAAAAGAAGGGGATAGTATAATATTAGTATCTGAAGAAATAGATCTTAGTAGTGGACCTTGAATTTGTAAACCTCTATCAGGTGAAAATCTTAACCAATTCTTACCAACTAACCATCCATTATCTTCTTTAACATTATCACCAACTCTAAATTCTCCTGCTAAAACATTGCCCCAACCAAAATCCATAAAATTATCTTTTGCTGCTAATAAAAATTTAGGAATTCCTGTATTATCTTCTGGTTTAACCCCAAAAATTCCTGAATCATTAAATCCAATACCATTATACGCATCTAAACTTATTTGAAAAGTTGATCTATTAATTGTCCCAGCAAAAAAACCATATCGCATAAAATATACAAAATCATCATCAATTAATTTTGTATCAGAGTTTAGTACATCTACATAATGTGGAGATAAGCCTTTTAATGGTGTATTTAGATCTAAATTACTCATTATTTCCCCTATTTTTCATATTTCCATCAATTAAAACTGGATACGATGTATACCCATAAGGAGAAGGAGTGTGCTCTCCTAAAGTTTGAATGTGTGTTAGGGCTACCCATAAAGTTGAACCTGAAGGAATTGAAATATTAGTAAAAGTACAGTAATACGCACCTGAATCATATTTACGCATAACAGGTAATTCTGGGTGTTCCGGACAAATTTCAATACCTACAACTTTAATATCGTGTGTTTCTTTATCTCTAGTAAGATAAGCTAATCCAATTTCTAAATCTTGAATATATTGTTGTGTTCTACCTAACTCAAAGAAGAATTTATTATTTAAAGGTGGATTTGTAGCACCAGCTTTTCTAAAAAATGTTATAAGATTATTAATACCAATGTTAATAGGATAATATGATGAAATAGGTATAGTCTCTATTTCTGATCTAAATTTTTCTTCAGTTGGGAAAACTTTATATAAAGTTCCTGATTCATTTCTTAAGTACTTTTCATAATCAAAGTAGTATAAAGAATCACATGTCATATAATTAGAGTCAGGATTCGAGTTAATATTATTATCCTCAGCGATAGCAAAGTACTTAACAGGGTATAATCCAAGATGAGCATTTTTTACAGTAGCATTTCTCTTTTGAGATGTTCCTAAATAGTATCTTCGTGGAACTCTATCAGAAGCAGGTAAATCACTTATTTCATCATAGAATCTTAAACGCAGTAAATAATGACTAGAAGAAATTTGTCTATGTCCATCAACCATAACTATCTCTTCATCGTTTATAACAATTAACCCAAATACTTTACCTTTGTTATCTGTTGGTAATCCTAGAATACTATTAACTTCTATAAATCCAGAACCTTTTGGAGCATCTTTTACAAGTCTAATTGCTAAATTACCAACCCAGTAATTAGAAGTACCAGCAACCTTTACCCAAGCTAGTAACATATTATTCCAATCAGCTCTTAAAGACATAGTGGGACGAACTACTAATGTTAGATCATACAAATCAGAATTATCTTGTCGCTCAACAAAGTAGTCTAGTACCTCTACTTTATTTAAATAATCGTGAAATTCAGGAGTTCTTGTAATACATTGACTATTCCAAGATAAAGGAACATCTACTATTATTCCATTAATACGTAATACTGTAGTAACCTTATAAATATAATCAAAAACTCCTAAACTTACTGGGTCACTAAAATTAGTTACCTGACTTTCTCCTACAAATTCCCACTTCCCATTAATTCCATCTTTATCTTGGCTACTATCAAATGGTTCAACACGTAATCTGTAAACTTTATACTTTATAAATTCTACTCTATAACGAGCGCGTAGTTGGTCTAAGTAACTTGTTGGATCATTGTTAATTTTATTTTCAATTTTTGGGTAAATTACTTTATTCTCTGGCTTAAAATCAAGATTAATAGCTGATACAGAAGATAAAATAACAGGTTGCATCCAATTTACTTCAATGGATTCTGAAACTTTAACATATTGAGTTTTACAATCTAAAATTCCAACAAGTTCTTTAGTAAAAATATTACCAAAAATTTCAGTAATTAATGTCCCTCTTTCCCAAATAGCTGGATCATAGACAGTAGCTATTATTTTTACTCTATTATCACTATCAAACGTAATTTTTGTAATTATAGCTTCTTTATAAGCCTCTGCTGTTTTTCCTAATAAAAACATATCTTCTACTTCGAACTTATCTAAAACAGGGTTATATTGAATCTCTAATTCTGTTTTTCCAAAAACTATATTATTACCAGAAATTTGAGCTTGAATAAATAAAGAATCATCACTAGATGAAACAAGAAGAACAGTTTTACCAACTAAATCTACTGGAACATCTTCAAAAGCTATTAATCTATCTAATAATATTTTTGCTGTAGAAGAATCCACTTTAGTAACTTTTAGTATTCTACCTGAAGTTTGAATAACATCTTGGGAATTCTGAATTACTCCCCACTCAATAAACTCAAAAGTAACTCCTATTGGATCTCCAGCTCGTCTAGTAAAACCTTGAGTAGATGTAGCAAATTCTATTTGTTGACTTAGTAAACTAGTCTTTTTTAAAACTTGATGTAGTCTATGTATTACTCTATTAACATTTGTATAACCAAAAACACTAACTTTAGTTTTCTTATTACCTGTATATTCTAAGCTACCATAAGGTTTGTATATAACAGGAGTTTTTTGCCATAAGTTTTCTTCATCTAAATAAGTTGTTTCCACATAAGTAGCTAAAATTGAAGGATCCATAAAAGATTGCTTAAAGGAATTTTCTATTATATTACTTGATGTAAAAATTTGTTTTGGAACAAATGTTTTTAATTGTTTATCATATAATATAGCAAGCTTTAAACCGTAAAAAGTAATAAATGCATCATAACTTCCTAAAAGTGTCCCTAACCAATCTAAAATCGATTTAGTTTTATCAATAATAGCATTACATGAATAACGTTTTGGTAGATATTTTCCATCATAATCATGTAATGGATCTTCAGGATCAGGTGCTTCACATAAAGTATAATCCTCTCTTTGGGGGTCATCATCATAAACAAGTAACCCTGGAATAAAATCAGGTTCATTACAATATTCTGCAAATTCTAGAAAACTTGTTAAATCTATACGTTTTAAAAAATTAGCTACACAATCATTAAATTTTTGAGAACCTTGTGGCTCTCTACTTCCTGGGCCACCTAAAGAAGCACCATAGTAGGAATCAAATAGTAAGTTAATACTCATATAACCTGGGTTAGTAGTGTAAGTATACTCCCAATTATTTGAAAAATCAGTAGGATCTCCAGTTCCTTTGTACACTAGAAACTCACCTTTAGCAATAAACATTAAACTAGGTAATCTTCCATTGTACGCTTCAGTAGCTTTAAATGCCACTCCTGCAACAGTAGTGTAAGGAAAGGAACAAGTAGCCATATAATCATATTCTCTAATCTTAAAAAAGTTTATAGTATAAACAAGTTCCTCTCCTCCAGGAAACTCATCATTAACATTACTCCAGTTTAATTGTTGTTCTTCTGGTAAAACAATTCCGTAAGAACACATATGAACTGGATCAGGATTATAATAGGGGATCATCTCACCTAATGGACCTCCTGGATATTCATCTACATTAAAAAAATGAAGAGAGGTTCTTTCATATATATCGTGAGTTCCATGATCTTTTATTCTTATCTTAATATTGTAAGTACCATCCCATAATTTATTATTAACTCGATCATAATCTAACCTAGGGTATCCAGGAAGAGTTTTAACATACGGATGGTCTATAATATCCTTTAACTTTACAAATCGAGTAAACGCTAATTTTGTCCAATCAGTAATACCAAAAATAGGCTGCATAGGCCCATCATACGGATTATCATTAGGGTTATCGATATATTTTAACGTAGTATCATTAAAAACAGACCGTGGATGTGTAAATAACTTTCTAATTGGGTACATATCATTATCAATATCTCTAGCACTTGTAATATACAAGCCTTTATTATGATAGTAACCTGAGTCATCAAGAACACTAGCAGTAATTTCCCATTCAAAAGTTACAAAAGCGTAATCTAAAAGTTTACCACCTCTACTATTTCTTGTATACTCATAATACATACCAGAAGGTGCAACAAACTCTACTTCAATACTATCTGCATAATCAATAGTAGAAGACCAAAAATGCCAATTTGCGTCATCTTGATTAACATGATGGGGATCTTGTACTATTTCTTGACGAATATCTCCTATTTCTTCTAAGGGGTATATAATAACAGCAACATCTGTCTCAACATGAACTGTTGTTTCTGTAGCCCAATAAAGCTCAACACTCCATCCTTTTCTAGTATAAGTAGTAATAGGATACCATCCATCATCACCATCCCTAGAAATCCTACGCCCACCACCCATTGGATCATCAGCATTTGGATCTTTTGGAGGTGTTGGAACATCTCCTTCAATTTCCTCAATTATTCGTCCTTTAAGTAAAACTTGTGTGTCTTTTTGAACATAATTTCCTGCATTTCCAGTAGAATAATTAACTAGAAATTCCTCCGAATCTGGATAAGGAAGTTCTAGTTCATGCCCAGTAGGAGTTCCATCTTCATTATATTCTTTTGTGTACCATTTTACAGCAAAATCAGGATAGGTACCTCTAGGTTTTCTAATTTCTGTTCCAGAAGTGTCTTCCCAATATACAGGAAAAATCTCAACTGTTATAGGTAAATTATTAAAAATGGGTTCAGGACTAATCATTTCGGCACTTTTCATATTATCATAGTAAAAATAGCCACCAGTGTCGTTATAACCAGTATTATGCCCCCCATAAATAACATCATTAGACTCAAAAATGGTAGCTAGTTGAGCATGAGAAGGATGGTCCATCATTTGATTTTTAACAGTTTCAATACAAATTCCAGGGTTCAAAGGTTCATCATCTGCTAACTGTCCATTTTTTGGTAAAGTTCCAGGGACCATTGAAGGAATCATGAATCTGTAAACATCATCTTCTATATTAGAATTTTCATCTGGAGGTAATGCGTATAAATAAGATTGTGTAGGTTTACCTTTTGTATAGAAAAAAGTAATATCATCATTATGCATTTCTACAACATCAAAATTATTTAGATAAATCATATCTAAATCTGATACTGGATTGCTACATAAACCAAATTGATAATAACCATATTCTGCTAAAGGTTCAAATACTGTTTTAGAATTATCTTCAAGAGGGACAGTTCTAGAACAAATCATATTACCAAATGTTGGAAACCTACCTAATAAAACAGGAATAGGAATCATTTGTTTATTTACAGTATGTTGTTGCCCCCATAAATAAACAGAACGTTCATCTCCTTTTTCTTCACCCATATCAGGTTGTTTAGGTGCCATTAGTATACTTAAAGAAATTGAAAGTGCCATCATAGCTAAGGAAAAAACAACTTGGCCAGCAAAAGTTAATGTTGCTGCTGTTGTTGCTGTTCCCATCGTCATTAAACCCATACCTGCTAAGTACGCCGCAGACCCGAATGTAAAAATAGATAAAATTACAATAGCAATAACAGCGACAATAATAGCAGCAGTTTTACCACCGATATTTCTAGAAAAGAAAATAATATCAGTATCAGTAATAACATGATCAAGAGAAAGTTCTTCCTGATCAATATTTACAAAACAATATTTTTCGCTATCAGGAATGTACTCAGCTATAGTTTTATTTTCCTCAAACTGTAATTGATGTACAAAAAATTGTGGCTCTATGTCTAATGGATTAAGAATTTCTATAAGTTCCATCTGTAAAATTTCCTAATATCAGCAGATTCGTAATTCCCTATAAATGATTCTATAATAACACTTTTTCCCTCTGTCGTATGAATAAAGTGATTAATATCTAGAACCATACCTATATGTGCATTAACATTTTTCGCAGATTCAAAAACAACTAAATCAAAAGGTTTACGTTCATTGTATCCAACGCTCTTAAAAAACTGTTGATGATTTTGTATTTGCTTTACATAATTTCGTAAGTTATATAAAGCTAAATTTTCTTGAGGTAAATTATATCCAGCAAACTGATATAAATAATAAATTAATGTATAACAATCAAAAGCAGTAAGATCATAACAATTAACTTTATAAGGTTTACCTATTACAGAAGATAACACTCTTAAAAATGACGTAGGCCATTTCATATAATCATGTTTGTCTAAGTTATGAGTATCTAATGGTACCTTTATCAAGTGCTGGAAATCCTCCATAACGTAGTCCTTTCATAGGTGTGGGAAGTGAGTCTTCATGTGCTTTTTTAAATTTAGCACATGTCTCATAAGTTTTATCACAAGCTATATCACTTGGTAAGTTTGGTACATCTTTCATCCAACAAAACTCCCCAAGAAAATCATATTGACAAAAATCTCTAAAATATTGTTTGGCTGGAATAGCATTAACTAAGTAATTAGCACTTCCTAGAGTTAGTGTAATCTTTTGTCCAATAGTTCCATTAGTTACTGTAAATTGAAACTGTAAAGGATAATTTTCCATATTATATTGAAATGAACCTGAAGTATCCTTTAAAGCATTTTTATTAAGCATGAAAACTGTTACATCACTACCTAAGAAACAATTATTTTCTTCTACAATTTTCGCAATAGTAGCTGAGTTAAATAAATTTACAGTAACATTAGGTAACTTAGCTGATGCAGATAATGATAAACCACTTAATGTAAAAGGATACATTTGAAAAGTAACAGGATTATCATCTGCGTCTAACCAATCTAGTGTTTCTGTATCTGCTACAATATACTCATACCCTGCAAGATCTGTCCCAGCTCCAGGATTAATATAAAGAGCTATTAACCAAGGTGCAGCAGAACTAATTGCATTTTTTTCTTTTATCAATGTTTGTTTGTATTCGTAATTTTCCATTAGATAGCCTCTTGTAGTGTAATCGAAAAATCATATCTACCAAAACTTGTTAATCTATATTGAACTGGGTCAATTAAACGTACTCTACGAATTCTTTGATCGTCAGGCAGTAAATCACCATTTGAATCATAGTCTCTAGGCTCTAACCCAATATTAGGTAACCACTCAAATATATCTGCTATATTAACTAGCCTCTCTAACTCTTGAAAATGTAATTTAGATTCTTCTTCAACAGCTACAAATTCTAAACTATACTTTGTGTAATTTCTAGAGATACGTGGTCTTGAAGATATATAGCCATCTTGAAACTTACTATTTAAAGAATTTTTCTCGTATTCTGTTTGTAAAGGGTAAGTAGGGCAATCATTTATAAAATAATCTTCATCTGGATAATTTTTATACCAGAACTTTGTAACTTTTTCCATTCTTACCCTCCTGATGCACTAGTACCGATACCCTGCCCAAAACTACGCATAGGTCCATTATTTGTAGCATCTTTGATAATAGTATTAATAATATACTCATCACTATCCATTCCAGAAGATACAGTTTCCATTTTTAAATCTTTACTAGAATTA
>Ga0256913_10001401_pt1 | contig 12382 bp, 11 predicted proteins | sample Axial_MatmetaG_FD_185970 | JGI IMG/M metagenome (GOLD analysis project Ga0256913, IMG submission 185970) | Deep-sea worm associated microbial mat communities from Axial Seamount, Juan de Fuca Ridge, Pacific Ocean - Axial_Mat | ecosystem: Environmental > Aquatic > Marine > Oceanic > Microbial...
AAAAGAGGTCCGTATGCGCAGCGATCTGGGCATGGAACCCTATGATCTTTCAGCCATTCTTGTCGTGGAAGAGATCCCGACCAACAAGATAGAAATACTCTGCCAAAGTACGGTATACAGCGATGTAAAAGAGGTGCTTGTCAAAGCTGTTTCCAACTAACCATTTTTTTACCATTATTCAGATAAAATAAGAGAATTTTTTTCTAAAGGTTTTTCATGCTCTATAATGTTGTCGAAATTCAAAAGATCCTTCCACACAGATTCCCTTTCCTGCTGGTCGACCGTATCACTGAACTCCAGGCCGGCTCATACATCGAAGGATACAAGAATGTTTCCATCTCCGAACCTGTATTTCAGGGGCACTTCCCTGACCATCCGATCTATCCGGGTGTCATGATCATCGAAGGTATGGCCCAGGCCGGCGGTGTCCTTGCATTCAAAAGTATGGACAATGCTACACAGGAAGAGATCGAAAACAAAGTAGTCTACTTCATGAGTATCGATAAAGCGAAGTTCCGCTCTCCTGTCACTCCGGGTGACCAGCTGGTCTACAAGATCGATGTTATCAAGAACAAAGGTTCCATCTGGCATCTTGATGCAAAAGCCTATGTCGATGACAAACTGGTCGCGCAGGCTGAACTCAAAGCCATGATCGTAGACAAATAGGCCTGTTGATGTCTACCATCCATCCAACTGCCGTGATAGAAGACGGTGCGAAGCTTGGTGAGAATGTCACTGTCGGTCCATTTGTCCACATCGGTGCAGAAGTGATTATCGGTGACAATACTTCCATCGCTTCACATGCGATCATCGAAGGGCATACGACTATTGGGAAAGGCAACCGTATCTTTTCCCACTCTGCCATCGGAACGATCCCCCAGGACCTGAAATATGACGGTGAAGATGTGGAGCTGATCATCGGCGACAACAACACTATTCGCGAATTCACCCTGCTCAATCCGGGCACAAAAGGCGGCGGTTCGGTTACCAAGATCGGCAACAAGAACCTTCTGATGGGATATGTCCACCTTGGACACGATGTCATACTCGGAGATAACTGCATTCTTGCCAACGGAGCAACTCTGGCAGGACATGTAGAACTTGGAAACCATGTGGTCATCGGCGGGTTGACTCCCATACACCAGTTCGTACATATCGGTGACTTTGCCATGATCGGCGGAGCGAGTGCCCTGGCCCAGGATATCCCGCCCTACTGTCTGGCAGAAGGAAACCGTGCAAATCTCCGCGGCCTGAACCTTACCGGTCTTCGCAGACATATGGATCGTGAAGAGATCAATGCACTCAAAGCAGCATACAGAGAACTTTTCGAAGAGGGCCAGGCACTGCAGGATGTCGCCCAGAGACTTTTTGAAGAGAGCAGCTCGGAAAAAGTAAAGAACCTGTGTAAATTCATCAAGACCTCCAAACGAGGCATTCCGTTCACTCGGAAAGAGAAAGAAAGAGGATAAAGAATGTCAATTAAAGCATGTAGCTTCTGTGGAGCACACGAGAGTGAAGAGAACCCTCTCATTGCAGGCGAAAGCGCCTATATCTGTTCGAACTGTGTCATCTCCGCCTATAAGATCCTTTTTGGCGAAGAGGAGCAGGAGCAGGAAGTTGTAGACCACGGTACCCATACACTCTACACACCCAAAGAGATCAATGCCCTGCTCGATGAATATATCATCGGCCAGGATAATGCGAAGAAAACACTTTCCGTAGCGGTATACAACCACTACAAACGTATTTTCAGAGACAACATCGAAAACGATACACAGATCGCCAAATCCAATGTCCTTCTCATCGGACCGACAGGTTCAGGAAAGACACTGCTCGCACAGACCATCGCACGATTTCTGAATGTACCTATCGCCATAGCAGATGCAACCAACCTGACGGAAGCTGGTTATGTCGGTGAAGATGTAGAGAATATCCTTACCAAGCTGCTCATGGCTGCAGACGGTGACCCGAAGCGTGCCGAACAGGGAATCGTCTTCATCGATGAAGTCGACAAGATCGCACGTATGGGAGAAAACCGTTCCATTACCCGTGATGTTTCCGGCGAAGGGGTCCAACAGGCACTGCTCAAACTTATTGAAGGTTCCGTTGTGAATATTCCGCCAAAAGGCGGGAGGAAACACCCCAATCAGGATTTCATCCAGATCGATACCTCAAACATTCTCTTTATCTGCGGCGGAGCTTTTGACGGGCTTAATGATATCCTTAAAAGAAGACTGGGTGGGAATACACTCGGTTTTGGCCAGGAAAAACGCTCCAAATCCGAAGAAGAGAACATGATGCACCTTGTGGAATCTGACGACCTTGTCTCTTACGGACTCATCCCGGAACTGATCGGACGTTTGCATGTTTTGGCTACATTAGGTAAAATAACAAAAGAAGATATGATACGTATTTTGGTCGAGCCAAAGAATGCACTGGTCAAACAGTATCAGAAACTTTTTGAGATCGATGATGTCAAACTCTCTTTTGAGAAAGATGCGCTTGCCCTTATTGCACAGAAGGCAATCGAGAGGAAAACAGGTGCCAGGGGACTGCGTTCCATCCTTGAAGAAGTACTTCTCGATATCATGTATGATCTGCCTGAACTCTCCGGATATGAAGTGATCATTACTGAAGAGGTAGTAGAAAACGGTGCAAAACCGCTTTATATAAAAGATAAAAAAACAGCATAGCGCATGCTGTTGTGAAAAAAGGATAATACATAATGTTTAAAAAATTACTAGGTCTCTTTTCCAATGATCTCGCTATCGACCTTGGAACAGCAAACACACTTGTACTTGTTAAAGGACAGGGAATCAGCATCAACGAACCTTCAGTCGTTGCTATTCAGTTCGACAAACATGGACAGCAGCGTATTCTGGCCGTAGGTCAGGAAGCGAAGGATATGGTCGGTAAAACACCCGGCAACATTAAAGCGATCCGTCCGATGAAAGACGGTGTCATCGCAGACTTCGAAGTAACTGAAATGATGATCCGCTATTTCATCGAAAAAGCACATAAAAGAAAAGGCTGGTTCTCCCCGCGTATCATTATCTGTGTTCCCTACGGACTGACACAGGTCGAGAGACGTGCGGTAAAAGATTCTGCAGAGAATGCCGGCGCACGCTATGTTTACCTCATTGAAGAACCGATGGCAGCTGCGATCGGTGCCGGTATTCCGGTCAAAGAACCTAACGGAAACCTCGTTGTCGATATCGGCGGTGGTACTACCGAGATCGGCGTGATCTCTCTGGGCGGTCTTGTATTGAGCAAATCGATCCGTATTGCAGGTGACCATTTTGACCAATCGATCGTTGATTATGTCAAAAAGAATTTCAACCTGCTTATCGGTGACCGTATTGCTGAGGAATTAAAGATCAAGATCGGTACTGCTATTTCTCTGGAAGAGGAACTCACAACTACAGTAAGAGGTAGAGACCAGATCGAAGGCAGCCTCACTGCTGTTGAGATCACTTCCGAACATATTCGGGAAGCGATGAAAGATTCTCTCGAAGAGATCGCCAATGCACTCAAGATCGTTCTGGAACAGACACCACCTGAACTTGCCGGAGATATCGTTGAGAATGGTATTGTTCTTACAGGCGGCGGCGCACTGATCAGAGGTTTGGACAAATATCTTTCCGATATTGTAAAACTTCCTGTCTATATTGCAGAGGATCCGCTTCTTGCCGTTGCAAAAGGTACAGGAAAAGCATTAGATGAAATAGACATACTACAGCAAATGGCATATGAAGACTAGAATCATCATTATCATTATCCTGCTTGCCATTCTTGCAGGTCTATTGACAAAAAATGATGAGCGTATCATGGATATACTCCTTGGTACCATCAACCCTGTTAAACAAAAATACAAGAACTTTACACAGAATATCGAAGACAAAAGCCACAGTTATATCTTTCAAAAAGAGTCTATTGAAAAATTGAGTAAAGAGAACCGCATTTTGAGAAAACGGCTGCTTGAGCAGACACACTATATTAAGCAGGTTAAAGATATTTACAATGTTCTTCCCCAGCTCAAACGTCTCCCTGTACACAATATCTCCATTGCAGAGACCATTTCCTATGTCAAACTCAACAGTTTTACACAGATCATTCTCACAAAACCCAAAGAGGTACATGAAGGCAAACTCTACGGCCTCATACAGGGAACCGTCGCTGCGGGGGTTGCATTAGTAAAGAACAACCAGCTCTATGGCTACCTTACTTCCGATACAAAATGCCGTTTCTCTGTTTTTATAGGTAAAAAATATGCTCCCGGTATTGCCATAGGAATGAGCAAGAACGAAATGGTCGTCAAATTCATTCCAAAATGGCACAATATAGCCGAGGGGGACAAAGTCATCACCAGTGGATTGGACAATATTTTCTTTGCCAATGTCCCTGTAGGGATCGTCTCAAAGGTTGAAACGCAAAGTGCCTACAAAGTTGCCTATATCACTACATATAGTGATATTTTCCACCCTAAGACATTCTTCCTCATTAACGATGCCAAGCCGACACTTGCGAGAGATTTCGACAGATTCATGACCAAGATACCTAAAGAGAAAAAGTGTCTGCAGGTAGGAGACCTGAGACTCCGGGATGCCAATGGAAGCATTATTCTGAATGACCAGAATATCACTACCGACATCAAAGAGAGCAATATAAGCGAAGAGAACCTCAGCGTGCCTGTCATCTCAAGTATTCCAGCCCGTATCGACCAGACGCAGGAAGATATCATAGAGCCTGAAGTCCCTCTTGAACCGCATACTGAACCTAAACCGGAGATAAAGGAAAAACACATCATTCGTCGAAAGAAAAAACGTGCGACACAAAGTCTGGATCTCTTCTAAAAATGCCCTTTTTTAAGGGCATCTTTTACCCTTTTACTGTATAATCTTAAACTAAAAATTAAGGGTATCTCTCCATGCCAAAACGCGAAGACATCAAAACTATTCTACTTATCGGTTCAGGACCTATCGTTATTGGACAAGCCTGCGAATTCGACTACTCCGGGACTCAAGCAGCCAAGACACTCAAAGAGCTGGGCTATAAGGTCGTTCTTATCAACTCTAACCCGGCAACCATTATGACTGACCCGGAATTTGCCCACAGAACCTATATTGAACCTATTACCGAAGAAGTGATCCAGAAGATCATTCAGAAAGAGAATGTCGATGCCATCCTTCCTACCATGGGCGGACAGACAGCACTCAATGTTGCCATGAGCATGCATGAAAAAGGGATGCTTCAAGATGTGGAATTCCTCGGCGCCAATCCTGCAGCCATCAAAAAAGGCGAGGACAGACAAGAGTTCAAAGAAGCAATGATCAAGATCGGTATGGACCTGCCTATCTCCCAGTATGCCTACAATATGGATGAAGCCCTCGATGCAGCCAGAAATATCGGTTTTCCGCTGATCATCCGTGCTTCCTATACACTTGCAGGCGGCGGTTCGGGTGTTGCCTACAATATGGATGAATTCAAAGAGATCGTCAAAGGCGGTCTTGAAGCTTCTCCTATCTCAGAGATCCTCATTGAAGAGTCCCTTCTTGGCTGGAAAGAGTATGAGATGGAGGTCATCCGGGACAGAGTGGACAACTGTATCATCGTCTGTTCCATCGAGAACTTCGACCCAATGGGTGTACATACCGGAGACTCCATCACCATGGCCCCTGCCCTGACACTGACAGATAAAGAGTATCAGCGCATGAGAGATGCCTCATTCAAGATACTCAGAGAAGTCGGTGTCGACACCGGCGGATCGAACGTGCAGTTCTCCATCAACCCAGATACAGGCCGTATGATCGTCATCGAGATGAACCCGAGAGTGAGCCGCTCCTCCGCATTGGCATCCAAAGCGACCGGATACCCCATCGCAAAGGTGGCAACACTTCTTGCTGTCGGTTTCACACTCGATGAGATCACCAATGACATTACCGGTACCCCGGCAAGTTTCGAACCGGTCATCGACTATATCGTGACCAAACTGCCGCGTTTCACCTTCGAGAAGTTCCCGTTTGCGGACTCCACCCTGACCACAGCTATGAAATCTGTAGGAGAGGTTATGAGTATGGGCCGCACTTTCAAAGAGTCGTTCCAAAAAGCACTCTGTTCTCTTGAAACAGGCCTTATCGGTTTCAATGAGATCAAATGTGACGGGGAGGAACTTGTCAGAGAGATACGCCGTTCCAACGAAAAGAGAATGCTCTACGTCTTTGAGGGACTCAGACGCGGTATGAGCGTCGATGCAATCTTTGACCTGTGCAAGATCGACCGATGGTTCCTTTACCAGCTTGAAGAGTTGGCACAGCGTGAGAAGGAGATGGACATCGCCCTTCTCTCCGATGCAGCAAGACTCAGAGAAGTCAAAAGCGAAGGTTTCTCCGATGCCATGATCGCAGAGGTCATCAACAAGAAAGAGGGACTCTCCCTTACAGAGAATGACATCTATACCGCCAGAGAAAAACTGGGTATCAAGCTGGAATACAATGAAGTCGACACCTGTGCCGCAGAATTCAAGGCACTGACACCATACCTTTACTCTACGACCAATATCACTAAACTGCCGGATCATCCTCAATCCTCAATCCTCAATCCTCAATCCCAGGACCGCAAGGTCCTGGTCATCGGCGGCGGTCCGAACCGTATCGGTCAGGGTATCGAATTCGACTACTGTTGTGTACACGCGGCATTCGCCCTTGAAGATATGGGAATCAAATCTATTATGTACAACTGTAACCCGGAGACCGTTTCAACGGATTACGACACTTCGGACATCCTCTACTTCGAACCGATCGACTTCGAACATGTAAGGAATGTCATCGAGCTTGAGAAGCCGGACGGAGTTATCGTACACTTTGGTGGACAGACACCGTTGAAGCTGGCGAAGAACCTTACAGCCATCGGAGCGAAGATCTCTGGAACGACCGCTAAAGTGATCGACCTGGCGGAAGACAGAGAACTCTTCTCCAATTTCATCAGCGAACTTGGGCTCAAACAGCCGGAAAATGGTACAGCTTTTGCCAAAGATGAAGCAATGGCTATTGCCAACCGTATCGGCTATCCGGTACTGGTACGTCCGAGTTTCGTACTTGGCGGACGGGGTATGCGAACAGTCTACAACGATGCAGAACTCAGAGAGTATATGGATGAGGCGGTCTCCGTCTCAAACGATGCTCCCGTACTCATCGACAAATTCCTTGACAATGCCATCGAACTTGATGTCGATGCCATCTGTGACGGGAAAGATGTCTATATCGGGTCGGTCATGCAGCATATCGAGGAAGCCGGTATCCACTCCGGTGACTCCGCCTGTTCCCTGCCTCCTGTCTCTATCTCTGCCGAGCTTCAGGAAGAGGTCAAAGAGCAGACAGCGAAGATCGCGCTTGGACTGGGAGTGGTAGGACTGCTGAATATCCAGTATGCCATCCACAGAGGGGAGATCTATCTTATCGAAGTGAACCCGAGAGCTTCCAGAACCGTACCGTTCGTCTCCAAGGCGACCGGTGTTCCATTGGCAAAAGTTGCCACAAGAGTGATGGTACAGGGTGATCTGAAAGAGGCACTGAAATACTACGATACCTTCAATGTCGTCAACTTTGACAAGAAGATCATGGAGCCGGTATTAAAGAATCATGTTGCTGTCAAAGAAGCAGTCTTCCCGTTCAATAAGCTTCCAGGATCTGACCTGATCCTCGGGCCGGAGATGAAATCGACCGGTGAAGTCATGGGTATCTCTGAGAATTTCGGTATGAGCTTTGCCAAGTCACAGTTTGCCTCCAAAAACAATATCCCTCTTGAGGGAAAACTCTTTATCTCTTTGACAGAGGTAGACAAGCCGCATGCCGGAGAGATCGGAAAGATGTTCACAGATATCGGTTTTGAGATCGTAGCCACCTCCGGTACCCATGCAGCACTCGAAGCAGCAAGTGTTGTATCGACCAAAGTACTCAAGATCAGCGAGGGCCGTCCAAATATCGACGACATGATCAAGAATGAAGAGATCGCACTGGCGATCAACACTTCAGACAACAAAGCCAGCAAAGCAGATGCCAAGACCATCCGCCAGTCAGTACTTGCCAACAATGTCGCCTACTTTACGACCATTGCTGCTGCCAAAGCAACAGCACTCGCCATCAAAGAGCTTAAAGAACAGGGCGGTACTCTAGAGCCGAAAGCACTTCAGGACTACCTGGCATAACATTAAACCTCAGCTGCCAAAGATAGATAACCCGTTCCCTGAGCCTGTCGAAGGGAACCCTCACGCAGGAGAGAACATGCTAAAAGACAAAGTCTTTCTCACCCGGACCGATACCACCATAGGTTTTGTCTCCCAAAACGCAGAGAAACTTACAAGAATAAAACAGAGACCCCCCTATAAGCACTATATCAAGGCTGTGAACTCCCTGAAAACACTCCAAGCATTCACGCGGATACCTGCTGTTCATAAGAACAGGGTAAGAAGAGCAAAAAGAAGCACTTTCATTATGCCAGACGGATATTCTTACCGTATTGTCAGAGATAAACAGCATCTGCTGCTTTTAAACCGTCTTTCCTGGGCCTATACTACTTCGGCAAACCTGAGCGGGCAGCCTTATGATGAGGATTTTGCCAAAAAGGCGGCTGATGTGGTCATTACACCACTCAATGAGCAGAGTAAAGCTTCAAAGATATATACACTGAACAACCACACCCTTAAAAGGATACGCTGATGGCTATTATTTATGAGAACAAAACAATACGCATTGAGACCGAAGAGAGTGAGATACCCTGGCTGAAGCTCTTTACACAGGCACCCTACACAGAGATGAGTGAAGTCCCCGCAGAGATCAAATTCGAAATCTACGACCTTTTGGATATCATTGAAAAAGAGATGATCGCCTATTACCGTCCCGACAAGATCAATATCGCCTCTTTCGGAAACTACCTTCCCCATGTCCACTGGCATATTATGGCACGTTTCAAAACGGACAGTTATTTTCCTGAACCGATGTGGGGCAAGAAGCAGAGAGATGCTTCACTTTCTCTGCCCTCTTTTGATACATTTTGTAGAGAGATAAGTAAAAAACTCTAAAGGAAACAGTATGTCAGAGTCCGATCAGAAAAAATGGAATAAAAAGTACCGGGAGAAACCAGCATTGCTGCAGTCACGTCCTCCCTCACCAATGGTCGAAACATTTACACATGAATCCAAGGGAAAAGAGGCCATAGATCTTGCTTGCGGAAGCGGCAAGAACACTCTTTTTCTTGCTTCCAGGGGTTTTCATGTTGATGCCATCGATATCTCCACTGTTGCGCTTGAAGATCTTAAAACAAAAATAGGAACTCTCGATGTCGATCTCTATGAAGCCGACCTCGACACATTCACGCCAAAAGCCGACCACTATGATCTCGCTGTAATGACCAACTATCTGGACAGAAATCTCATTTCCCGTATGGCAGAAGCATTGAAAAAGAGTGGCGTATTCATCATAGAGACTTATATGATGCATCCTGAGAATGAAAAAAAAGATTCAAATCCGGACTTTCTGCTGAGAGAAGAGGAGCTTCTGAGCTTTTTCGATGCAACATTCACCATACTCGAATACAGAGAATTCTGGAATGAAACCCACGAACTCTACAAAATGCGCAAACAGGGGATCGCTGTACAGAAGAAAGCATAAAGATCAAAGCGGTATCTTCCCTTTGCTTCGTCTGGCAACGATATCACGGAAGAGCCACGCCTGTCTGATGCGCACCCGCTCCTCTTCTGAAAGCTGGGGAACCGCATACTTTCCTGCCAGTTCCAGCTGACGCTCTGCCTCATAGAGTATCAGGGCCGTTGCAACGGAGACATTGAGACTCTGCACCATACCCATCATCGGTATGACGATCACTCTGTCCGCCAGGGCTACGATCTCACTGCTGACACCCTCTTTTTCGTTTCCCATCACGATGATCGTCGGCAGTGTATAGTCCACTTCACGAAAAGAGACCGCCCTGCTTTCCAGATGTGTCACGACAACCTGATACCCCTCCTGCTGTTTCTGCTTCAGAAAGGCACTTCGCTCCTGCATATTGATACGTATACGTTCCACCCAGCGGTGGGCACCCTGGGTAATGGTCTTGTGGATACGCAGGTCTTTGTCTTCCGCAGTACTGTAATAGAGATGCTGTACCCCTACCCCGTCCGATGTCCGCAGAATGGCCGAGAGGTTCTGCGAACTGTGCACGCCGTCCAGCATCACCTTGAGGGTCGGCTGTTTATGTCTGAGGACTTTCTCTATACGCTCTGTGCGTACATCATTGGTACCGATACTGTTTACATCCATCGCAGCGCTTCTTAGAGTGAATCCGGTATAGGATACTTCGCATCAACTTTTCCCACGATCTTCAGAAGCTCTTCCTCTTCCACGATCTCTTTCTCTATCAGCTGCAGTGCCAGTGCTTCTATCTTGTCCCAGTGCTCATCCACCAGACTCTGGGTACGTGCCCTTGCTACATGTATCCAATGCAGGAATCTCTTTTCGATCTGAGGGCTGAGAAAATAGCTGTCCAGAAGTGCAATGGATTCGATATTGATCAACCCCAGTTCCTTGTCCATCCCAAGATTTGTAATGGCTGCATAAATGTTCAGTGATGCCTGTGAGAGATCGTTCACTGCACCACTATCCATCTTCTCCTCTCCAGCCTTCTTGATCTTAGACATACGTCCGGCAAGCAGGACACAGACATCGTTGAAAAGTTCCTCTTTGGTAATATTTGAGAGTTCATCCTCTGCATTGTATGAAACAAATCCCAATGTATTGCTGCGTCTGGAAATGGTCACCTGTTCTATCTTGATATGAGGCAGAAGGATAGAAGAGAGTATTGCGTGTGCTGCTTCATGATAGGCAGTCATTTTGAGTTCCTCTTCCAGATTCTTCACCATCTGTGTTTCGATCTTGTGACCGTATTTAATGATATTGATCTGCTCGATGAGGATCTCTTCAGTGATCCACTTTTTATCCTCTTCTATGACATTCAACGCAGCCATACGTCCCAGTCTTTCCAGTTCCATGGCACTCATGCCTGTTATATAGCGTACGATACGGTCTATATCGATCTTGGGATCATGCGGCTTCTGCAGTATCTTCTCAATAAAGAACTTTCTGGCATCTTTGTCCAGCTTCGATACCTCTATGAGGAAATCAAGCTTCTGCGGTGCGGTCAATACCGGGTCTACATCATCCAGGTTCTCTGCAGTAGCGATCGTAAAGACCATGGTCTCGACTGATTCGATCACTTTGGCGATATCGGAGAAGGAGACATTGGTGATCGTACCCTGAATAAACCCTTTTACATCGATATCTTCAAGTATCACCACGCAGGGCGCATGCTTGGAGGCAATGTCATAGACCTCTTTGATATACTCCAGTTCAAAAAGCTTCGAACCGGATATTTCCATATAGGAGAGCCCTGCCTCTTTGACAAATGCTTTTGCAAGCATACTCTTCCCGACACTGCCAGGCCCGTAAAGCAAAGCTCCTTTGGGTACAGGAATGTCAAAGGCTTCCAGTCGTTTGGGGTCCTTCAGTATCTTGATGATCGAACTGAGTCTTTTTTTGATCTGCTTGTGTCCGACCACATCGTCAAATCCTATTTTGGATCTTTGCAGTTTCGGTCTGTCTTTCGCTCGTTTGGATGACATAAGGTACCCCGCTAATTTGGTATTATTACTCCACCAAGTAATATCCTAATTCTAACATAAGCGTACCTCTAAAAACCCTATACGCCGCTCACCCTAAGGAGTTTTGTCTTACCGACCATAAGGTCTATACTCATAAAAATACGTTTGAAGACAGACTCCTGTCTATACTCAAGGTTATGTTTTTTACAGATCTCTTTGACAATAGGCTGCATCTTCTGGTAATAGCTCAGCGGCATATTGGGGAAGAGATGGTGTTCGACCTGATAGTTGAGAAAGCCATGCAGAAAATCGATCCAGTCCGAACCGGTATTGTAATTGACACTTCCCATGATCTGACGCAGATAGAACTCTCCCGTACTCTTGTGAGGTTCAGAGAACATATAGATATCTTCAGCCGAATGGTTGGGTACGATAACAAGGAAGGAATGCAGGTTGGCAAAGAATTCCGCCATCACGATGATCATGAATGCCGTACCGACAGCATGCAGGCCAAACGGCAGGAAAAGTGCCGGGAAGAGCAGGAACTTGATGAGAATGTACGGCAGCAGATACTCCATCCAGAGCTCCAAACCATTCTTCGTACGCGGATCGTATTCAAAATCGGTCACTTCCAGTTTTTTCTGGTCTCTTCTCTTTTTATTTTCAAGAATACGCAGTGTATTGGGTGCATAGTAGGTGAACTTCCATGTGCCTGCGAATCCGTAGATAATG
>Ga0256913_10001402_pt1 | contig 12382 bp, 7 predicted proteins | sample Axial_MatmetaG_FD_185970 | JGI IMG/M metagenome (GOLD analysis project Ga0256913, IMG submission 185970) | Deep-sea worm associated microbial mat communities from Axial Seamount, Juan de Fuca Ridge, Pacific Ocean - Axial_Mat | ecosystem: Environmental > Aquatic > Marine > Oceanic > Microbial...
GAATACAGGTGCTCAGACAATTTTAGAGGAGTGGAATCAATTGGGATATCAATTAATAGCCAAATATAATGATGGCTATATCAAGCCTGATAGCGGAGGTATGTTAAGTCCGGGATATCCTGAAGAGTGGAAGAATAAAATTATTGAGCAAGATCCGGAGAAACATTTATTGCCGGATTGGAATAAAAAGGGTCGTCAAAAAGATAATCCATTTTAATTCCATAGCTTTTTTAACTTTGCCGTTATAAAATACCAAGCTTATGTCAGTAGAAATAATTGAAGTGAAAACCGCCGCACAGATAAAAGCCTTTGCTAAGTTTCCATTTAGCATATACAAAGGAAATGCCTATTGGGTGCCACCCATTATTAAGGATGAGATACACGCGCTGGATCCCCAGAAAAATCCTGCTATGGAATATTGCGATAGCCAGTTTTGGTTAGCCAAAAAGAATGGGAAATATGTGGGAAGAATTAGTGCCATCATCAATCATAAGTATAATGAAAAAGTAGGAGAAGATTTAAGTAGGTTTAGTAGGCTTGAGTTTGTGGATGATGCGGAGGTTTTTACTACCTTAATGGATACGGCCATTCAATGGGCGCGAAATAAAGGCATGAAGAAAATTCATGGGCCTCTTGGTTTCTCAAACTTAGATACCCAAGGTATGTTGATAGAGGGTTTCGATCATTTACAGTCTGTTGCCTCGGTTTACCATCTTCCCTATTATAAAGGCTATATGGATAATTATGGCTTTGAGAAAGAAAATGATTGGGTAGAGTTTCGCTTAACATTAGGAGAAAAAGCCACCAACAAAGGCAATAGAGGAGCTGCCCTCATCAAAAGAAGATATGGCTTTGAAGTGATGAAATTCGAAAAATCGGAAGAGTTGCGACCTTATGTAAAAGATGTGTTTAATATCTTAAATAGCGCCTTTGCCAAATTACCCTATGTCACCCCTTTTAATGATAAAATGGTGGAACTTTATGCCGAGAAGTATTTTAAAGTCATCAATCCCAAATATGTGAGAATGGTGACTAAAGATGGCGAAATTATTGGGTTTTTAATTGCGGTGCCTTCTCTGTCAGAGGCCATGCAAAAAGCCAATGGTAAGCTGTTTCCCTTTGGCTTCATTCATATTTTAAATGCCATGAAAAACCCTAAAGTTATGGATTTTTTCCTCACCGGAGTCAAACCCGAATACGACAATGCCGGAGTAGCTGTCATCCTGTTTGCTGAAGTTCAAAATGAAATGATGGAAGCTGGAATAGACCAAATGGAGACTACCGGAATCATAGAGACCAATCACAATGTGATTAGTAATTGGAAAAACTACGAACATATTCAGCATAAAAGACGGCGTTGCTTTGTGAAAGAAATTTAGCAACAAATGCACATCTTTAGCCTTTGTTGAAGCCCTTTTATCGGCATCAAAAGGTCATATACCAATCATCTTTAAAGTATTTTAGATGATGATACTAGTCTGAATAATCAATAGACTTTGTGATTTCTTTGTGTCTTAGAAACTTAGTGGCAAAAAAAGGAATAGCTGCGAAAGTAGCAAAGCTCTAAGTTTCACTACCTTATTATTTTATATGAATTCCCATGCCTACAAAAATCCATTGATAACAAACAAAAAAAATTCATACTTTTGCAGACTTTTATAAATACAAGCAACACAATCGTTTATAATCTTTAATAAGATGGCAAAATATCAAGAATATAAAAACTTAAACCTGACACAAATTGCAGAAGAAATACTTCGCTTTTGGGAAGAAAATCAGATTTTTGACAAGACCTTAGAAAACCGAGATAAAGACAACTCTTTCGTCTTTTATGAAGGCCCTCCCTCAGCCAATGGAGTACCCGGTATTCACCATGTGATGGCCAGAGCCATTAAAGATATTGTATGCCGTTACCAAACCTTAAAAGGGAAATATGTCAGTCGTAAAGCCGGCTGGGACACCCATGGTTTACCTGTGGAAATTGGCGTAGAAAAAAGTTTGGGCATTACCAAGGAGGATATTGGAAAAAGAATCTCGGTGGAAGACTATAACAAAGCTTGCCGCAAAGAGGTGATGAAATATAAAGACCTCTGGGACGATCTAACAGTAAAAATGGGATATTGGGTGAATTTGGATGATCCTTATATCACCTTTGATAATAAATATATTGAATCGGTTTGGCATTTACTCTCTAAGCTCAATGAGAAAAGTTTATTGTATAAAGGCTATACCATTCAGCCTTTTTCTCCTGCTGCCGGAACCGGATTAAGTACCCATGAGCTCAATCAGCCGGGTTGCTATCGCGATGTGAAAGACACCACTCTAACGGCTCAGTTTAAAGTAATAAAAAATGAGCAATCAGCCAATCTTTTTGAAGGCGTTGAAGGCGAGCTTTTCTTCTTGGCTTGGACTACCACTCCTTGGACCTTACCTTCAAACACTGCCTTGGCCGTGGGTAAGAAAATTGATTATGTAAAACTGAAAACATATAATCCATATACTCACGAAAAAATGACTGCTATCATAGGCAAACCATTGTTGAATAGCTATTTTCCCGAGAAGAATGCGGAGCTTAAAATGGAAGATTATGAAGCCGGTCAAAAAGCCATTCCTTTTGAAGTTATTGGAGAGTATCAAGGTAGTGAATTAGAGGGCCTACGCTACGAACAATTAATGCCTTACGCACAACCAACAGATGGTGATGCCTTCCGTGTGATTATAGGTGATTTTGTGACCACCGAAGATGGTACGGGTATTGTACATATTGCCCCAAGTTTTGGTGCCGATGACTTTAAAGTAGCCAAACAAAATGGTATTGGATCCTTAACTATGGTAGACCAAACAGGTCGTTTTAATGAACAGATGGGCGAATTTGCCGGTAGGTTTGTAAAAAGCGAGTATTATCCTGATAGTGATCCCATGAGGAAAGAATCCATTGATGTGGAGATTGTCGTTAAGTTGAAAAAAGAGAATAGAGCTTTTAAAGCTGAAAAACATACCCACTCATATCCTCACTGTTGGAGAACCGACAAACCCATTTTATATTATCCTCTGGATAGCTGGTTTATCAAAACCACTGCCATGAAAGATCGTATGATAGAACTCAATAAAACCATCAACTGGAAACCTAAAGCTACCGGGGAAGGTCGTTTTGGTAATTGGTTGGAGAATCTGTTGGACTGGAATCTCTCTCGTTCACGTTTTTGGGGAATCCCATTGCCTATTTGGACCAGCGAAGATCGTAAAGAGCAAATTGTTTTGGGTTCTGCAGCAGAGCTGAAAGCTGAAATAGAGAAGTCCGTAACAGCTGGCTTTATGAAAGAAAACCCCTTAGCCGATTTTGTTCCGGGTGATATGTCAAAAGAGAATTACGAGACCTTTGACTTCCACCGTCCTTATGTAGATAAGATTGTTTTGGTATCTGAGAGCGGACAAAAAATGTTCCGCGAGCCCGATTTAATTGATGTTTGGTTCGATTCAGGTTCCATGCCTTATGCGCAGTTACATTATCCTTTTGAAAACAAAGACCTGTTTGAAAAGAATTTCCCCGCTGACTTTATCGCAGAAGGTGTAGATCAAACCCGGGGATGGTTTTTTACCCTTCATGCCATTGCCACTATGGTGTTCGATAGTGTTGCCTATAAAAATGTGGTTTCCAATGGTTTGGTATTAGACAATAAAGGTAATAAGATGTCTAAGCGTTTGGGTAATGGCGTAGATCCCTTTGGTACTTTGAGTAAATATGGTCCTGATGCTACCCGTTGGTATATGATTACCAATTCGCAACCATGGGATAACTTAAAATTTGATATTAATGGTATTGATGAGGTGAGAAGAAAGTTCTTTGGAACCTTACATAATACCTATGCTTTCTTTGCTCTGTATGCCAATATTGATGGCTTTAGCTATGCTGAGGAGGATATAGAATTTAGCAAACGTCCTGAGCTAGATCGTTGGATATTATCGGAGCTCAACAGCCTGATTAAAGATGTAGATGATGCCTTTGGTAAATATGAGCCTACCAGAGCCGGAAGAGCCATAGCGCGTTTTGTAGACGAGCGATTGAGTAATTGGTTTGTTCGTTTGAGTAGAAGAAGATTCTGGAAAGGTGACTATACTGAGGATAAAATTTCTGCCTACCAAACATTATATAGCTGTTTGGAATCAGTAGCCATCCTTAGCTCACCCATTGCTCCATTCTTTAGTGATCATTTATATCAAGATTTGAATAAGGCTAGCGCTAAAAGAAGCGAAGAAAGTATTCATCTATTGAGCATGCCGATTGTCAATGAAGCACAAATCGATAAAGATTTGGAGGAGAGAATGCAAATGGCACAGCAGTATTCCAGCATGGTGCTTTCTTTGAGAAAGAAAAACAAGATTCGTGTTCGTCAGCCTCTAAACAAGGTAATGATTCCTGTATTAAGTGAAAAGTTCAAGCATCAAGTGGAAAAAGTAACCGATTTGATATTATCGGAAGTGAATGTGAAGCATTTGGAATTTATGACGGAGGATAGTGGACTATTGGTGAAAAAGATAAAAGCCAATTTTAAAGCTCTTGGTCCTAAATATGGCAAGCTAATGAAGATGATAGCTGCTGCCATAGCTCAATTCAATCAGGATGATATAAAGAAACTGGAGACAGAGGGTAAATATGCTCTGGATATCAATGGCGAAGCTGTTGTAATAGAACCTACCGATGTGGAGATTAGCACCGATGATATTCCGGGTTGGTTGATTGCTACCCAGGGGACTTTGACCATTGCTTTAGACATCACTATCACCGAGGAATTGAGACAGGAAGGCATAGCTCGCGATATTATCAATAAAATTCAAGGCTTAAGAAAAGACAAGGGTTTGGAAGTGACAGATCAAATAATTCTGACTGTTGAAAAACAAGCAGAAACAGATGAAGCAATTAATAATAATATTTCTTATATTTGCTCAGAAACACTTGCAAAGGATTTGATTTTGGTTGACTCAAAAATACCTGATGGCGTGCAAGTAGATTTATCGGATTCTCTAAGTATCATATTAAATGTCGTCAAGGCAGATTAATTACAAAATTTAAAACGAACGATATGGAAACTGAAACAAAAAAAAGTCGTTATTCAGATAGTGAACTTGCAGAGTTCAAAGACCTTATTGAAAAAAAGTTAGAAAAAGCACAGCATGATTTGGAAATGCTTACTGAGGCTTATATTAATAACAATGAGCACGGTACCAATGATACTTCGCCCACTTTTAAAGTTTTGGAAGAGGGAAACTCTGTTTTAACGAAAGAAGAAAACAGTAAGTTGGCTATTCGTCAGGAGAAATTTATTCAGAACCTAAAGATGGCTTTGCTGCGCATTGAGAATAAAACTTATGGGATTTGCCGTGAGACAGGGAAATTAATTTCTAAAGAACGCTTAAGAAGTGTGCCTCATGCAACCTTGAGCATCGATGCTAAAAAAAGCAGACCTAAAATTAACTAATGTAAAAACATATAATTTTAGCATTTTGATATTGAATGTCTTCATTTACTATCAAGATGCTTTTTTTATCAAAAAAAAACGCTAGTGAGAAGAGCATCTTTGGTCGTATTTTTGGTCTTGCTGATAGATCAATTCATTAAGATATATATTAAAACTCATTTCTTCTTGGGAGAAGAAGTGCACGTGATTGGTAATTGGTTTATCCTTCATTTTACCGAAAATCCGGGAATGGCTTTTGGTTATGAGTTGGATTTTTCCTGGGGTAAATTAGCCTTGAGCCTATTTAGAATTATTGCCATAGGAGCCTTGATTTATTATTTAGTGGGCTTGGTTCGTCGCAAAGCACATTATGGATTAATCGTGAGCATCTCGCTTATTACTGCCGGTGCCATAGGTAATATTCTGGACAGTGCCTTTTATGGAATGATTTTCAATCAAAGTATGTTTCATGAAAAAGCCATCCTTTTTCCTCCGGATGGCGGTTATGCAGGTTTCTTACATGGCAAAGTGGTAGATATGCTCTATTTCCCTTTATTTAGCTTTACTTGGCCTCACTGGATCCCGTGGTTTGGAGGCAGTATCTTTGAGTTCTTTCAGCCTGTTTTTAATATTGCCGATTCATCAATCACCATTGGTGTTACTCTCATCCTATTGTTTCAAAAGAGCTTTTTCTCCAAACAAGAAACAGTTCAATAACTTAACATTTTTCAGTTTCTAATTATTCATTAACTTTGATGCAAAATCTCGCATCATGTTAGAACAATATTCAGATTTCCAGATTCTATACCTTGATATAGAAACCACCAGTGCCTATCCCAGTTATTTTGATATGCCTGAGCGTATTCGGTTACTTTGGGACAAGAAAGCCAAACAAATAAATTATAAAGGTGATTTAAAGCCCATGGAGTTGTTCAACCGCTCCGGTATTTATTCAGAATTTGGTAAGATTGTTTGTATTTCGGTAGGCTATGTAGTCCCTAATAGTTTAAATTTACGAATCAAAAGCTTTTACGGCCATCATGAGAAGAATTTATTATTGGGGTTTGCTCAGCTTTTGAATAAGTACTTTTATTCAGCCAAACACCTTCTGTGTGCGCATAATGGCAAAGAATTCGATTTCCCCTATATTGCTCGGCGCATGTTAGTTCATGGCCTAAAGCTCCCAGCCCTATTAAATACTGCAGGGAAAAAACCGTGGGAGATTCGCCATATCGATACTTTAGAACTGTGGAAATTTGGTGATTATAAGCATTATACCTCCTTGGATTTATTAACAGCTATTTTTGATATTCCCTCACCCAAAGCTGATATTAATGGCAGCCAAGTGAATGAAGTATACTGGAAAGATAAGGATGTACAACGGATAGCCGAATACTGTCAGAATGATGTAATTGCCTTGGCTCAACTTTTAAATAGGTATAGAGGAATGGACTTGGTTCCCGAAGATCGTATTGAATATGCCCCTCTTGTCGAAATAGAATAATAATTCAACATTGTATATCAGGTAATCAAATACTTAAATTACTAATTAACTGTTAAAAACTTGATAGCGTATGATTTATATTGTATTTTTGTCACACTAAATTAAGAAAAGCAACTTTAATTAGTTGTAGTTTTTTTCATATTTTTTTATTTGGTTAAATGTGTTTATATGCGAGAAGCCGTTTGTAGCCCTACAGACGGCTTTCTTTTTTTCTTTCCGTAACATTTTTGTCAAATGATAAATTTTCCTTACCTTAGTACTTCAAATATAACCAATGAAACGGACTTTTATATTCATAATAATCTTTATTATTAGCTTGACAGCATCTTCCATTTTGAGTAGTCAAAATGCTATTGACAGCCTTCAACATAAAATGGAAACGGTAGAGCAGGTTTCAGAAAAACTTCCCATATATAAGTCGCTTATTAAAGAATTACTCAATAAAGACGATAGCCTTGCCATTATATATGGTCAGGAAGCCTTAAGTTTAGCCCAAGAACAGCATAATAAACAATATGAAGCTGAGTATTATTTACAACTTAGTAAGGCATACGATCATAAAAATTTGCAAAGTGAAAGAAAGAAGGTTTTAAAGGAAGCTGTAAAAATTGAAGGTATATCCGATGAAGCCTATGGTGACTTATATGCCAATTTAGCGGATGAGCTGAGTACTGAGGCCTATCATCAGGAAGCTTTAGAAGCTGCCGAAAAATCACTCTATCACCGCAGACTTATTGGCGATTTAAGGAAAATAAGTGAGGCTTATAATATTATGGGACTCATATATATGAGGATGAATATAGGCCATGAAGCTATCAATGCATTTAATAATTCTCTAGAAATTTGGGAACAACTAAAGGATACCAATGGAACGATTATCAGTAAACATAATATTGCCATCATCTATTATCAAGAAGATTCTGTGGAGAAATCACTCCAGTTGAACCATGAAATTTATCAACTGGAACAAGCATTTAAGGATAGTATTAAAATGGCCGTGACCTCTAATAATATTGCGGTTAATTATATGTCCACTGAGGAATATGACAAAGCAGAGAAATATTTACTCATCTCATCAGCTATCAATCGCAAGAATAAAAGAATGCGAATATTGACGAGTAATTATAATAATTTGGGCAGACTCAACTTCCTGATGGATAAAATCAAACCAGCTTTGCATTATCTGTATCTAGGTCAACAAATCCTGGGTTCTTTTAATGTGCCTAAGGAAGAGGCACAGAACAATCAGCATTTTTATGAGTTATATAAGTCTATTGGAAACGCAGATAGTGCACTTAAATATTTGGAGCAATATCATATAGTACAGGATACGATAGATGCACGATCCGATAGGGAAAAAATGATGGAGACAACTCAAAGAATAGCCAATAGCCAAAAAGAGTTCGAGCTCCAGCTAAAAGAGAAAAATCAAGAACTGGATAATGAAAAAAACAGAGTTAATACCATTATCTTAATAGTTTTAGGTGTGCTCTTTTTAACCATGAGTATCGTCTTTTATATATTATTTCGAAACAAAACAAAAACCAATAATGCTTTAAGACTCAGTATGCAAAAAGTATATGCTGCCAGTGAAGCAAAAACCATGTTCTTGGCCAATATGTCTCACGAGATACGAACGCCTATGAATGGTGTTATTGGCATGACGGAGATTTTGCAGCAAACCAATCTTAGCGATAAACAAAAAGAATATACCAATATCATTGAGACATCTGCCAATAACCTATTAACCATTATCAACGATATATTGGATTTCTCCAAAATAGAGGCCGGCAAAGTGGAATTGGAGAAAATGTATATCGATATTCATGAGGTCATTTCAGGTATTGGTGATTTATTGAGTCTAAAGGCTAAAGATAAAGGCATTGAGTTGATTATCTTTGATGATTTTACTATCAAAGATAGCCTATTGGGTGATCCCATTCGTTTGCGACAGATATTGTTAAATCTGGCCAATAATGCCATTAAATTTACGGAAAAAGGTCAAGTATTGATATCGGTAAAATTGGTAAAAGAAGATGAAAAAGAAGCCTATTTACATTTTTCGGTGAAAGATAGCGGCATTGGCATTCCTAAAGAAAAACAAAAAGACCTTTTCAATGCTTTTACTCAAGTAGATGTATCTACTACTAGAAAATATGGAGGGACAGGTCTGGGATTGGCCATCTCCTCGAAACTTGTGAGACAGATGAAGGGGGAGCTAAAAGTTAGCAGTGAACTGAATAAGGGTACTGATTTCTCTTTTACAGTGGCATTCGAAAAAACCACTTCCAAAGTGAATGCTCTTAGGATGGAGGATATGGATTTATCGGCGCATCGGTTTTTAGTTGTGGATGATAATGAGGTGAATCTTCAAGTGTTTAAAAACTATTTGAAATTTTGGAAAGTGGATGCTGATACGGTAGATAATCCTGTAGACGCTCTTGCTTTAGCAAAAGATGCTGCCGCCAAAGGAAATCCCTATCAGGTTTTTCTCATTGATTATCAAATGCCCTCTCAAAATGGAATTGAATTTGCCGGTTTATTGAAAGAAGAACTGGATTATCAATATTCTGCTGTTTTATTGTCATCAGTCAGTACGCTGTTAAAGCCTGAAGTGCTACAAAATGCAGGAATAAATATAGGTTTAAATAAACCAGTTAAAGCCATTCAATTGTATCAAATTCTTCAAAAAATACTCTTTAACAAAACCATTCATGTCTTCACAAAAAATAAAGAAACAGCTTATCTGGAGATTCCTCAGAAAAGGTTCAAAATTTTATTGGCGGAAGATAATTTAATCAACCAAAAAGTAGCAGCCGTAAATATTGAACGTATGGGGCATGAGGTAGATATGGCTAATAATGGAAAAATAGCGGTGGAAATGTTTGAGAAAAACCAATATGACCTGATTTTGATGGATATTCAAATGCCGGTGATGAATGGCTATGAGGCCACTGCTGAAATACATAGAATAGAAAAGGAGCAAAAGGCTGAGCATCCAATACCCATCATAGCCATGACGGCCGGGGCTTTGGTTACAGATAGAGAAAAAGCCTTAAAATCGGGTATGACTGACTATATTAGCAAGCCCTTTAAACAAAGTGATCTTCAAAAGATTATTCAAAAATATTTCTCTCAAGGCTAAAGCTTTTGAATCATGGCGCTTAGGTTGTCAGAACCGGCAATTTTCATCTTTTTACGAAGACGGTAGCGGTTCATCTCCACACTTTTGGGAGATATATTTAAAACCGAAGCAATCTCCTTGGAGGATAAGTCTAATCTTAATAAAGCGCAAAGGCGTTTTTCGTTATTGGTTAAATTAGGATAAGAGGCATCCAGGCGTAAATAAAAATTCTGATGTAATTCTTCCACATAAATTTGGAAAGTCTGGCGGTCTTTATCTAAATATAAATGCTCATTGATTAATAATGATATTTTCTGCAAATCATTTTGTGTCGAGGTGCTGGCAGAAAAAGATTTTAATTTGATGATTTTGTTTTTTAATTTTTGGATAAATTCATTTTTCTGTATAATATTGATAGCCAAGGTCATCATTTGTTTTTTCTTATACCTTACCTCTGACTCTAAATTTTTATTGGCCACTTCATTTTTCTTTTGTAAAGCTTTTATCTTCGATTCTAATAGCTTTATTTTAGATATGAGTTCTTTGGTGTTTTGATTGTTCTTTTTAATCAGCTTTCTTCGCTTCATCATACCATAAACAAGCACTAAAATAAGAAGAGCAATCAGACTTGCAGTGATTATTATGGCGTATTTTGTGATAAATGTATCAGAAGTTGGATGGAGTATAGTTTCTTGTGTGAGAGCCTGGGTTGTTTCAATTTTTAAGCTATCGGCATGAATGACAGGAGTGGATTTGAATACCATAGGAATTTGAATTTCTTGCTCTATTTGAGTCGCAGGATGAACAACTTCTAATTTGAATACATTATTCACGAAAAATAATGATAGAAAAGCAACCACTCCCGCAATAATTGGAGTCGTAATCCATCCTAAAGAAATACCTCCAAGTATTTTAAGATTTACATTTCTTCCTCCTTTGAGTAATCCCAGACCAATAATAGCCCCAACAATAGCTTGAGAACTAGAAATAGGAACCAGTGGAATGGCAGGCAAGCCTAATGAATGTACAAAGTTGGACAAGCTTTGTGAACTGAAGATGAAAAGCACCATAGAATGAGCTAAAACCACTACCAATGCAGAAACCGGGCTTAGCTCCATCAAATCGTTGCCCACTGTTCTCATGATTCTTTTGGAGTAAGTGATGATGCCCACCGCTATGGCCAGCCCACCCAATAAAAATAATTGTTGTGATCCGTTTAAAACAAATAATCCAAAATCAATAGGATCGAGAGGAATGGCTGGAACAAATACCCCCATCACATTGGCAATATTATTAGCGCCTAAACTGTAAGAACCAAAAGCTCCGACTACTATCAATCCGGTGCGCACATAAGCATCTAGTTTTACAATATGTATTTTGGCTCTATTGAGATAAGAGGACAATGCTAAATAAATAAGAATGGAAAATACAGCACCCAAAACAGGCCCCATCACCCAAGTGCCCATAATTTTTGTTAATGAGTTGATATCTGTGGGATTTCCGGTATAAAAATTCCAGCCAATAATAGCTCCAACAACAGCTTGTGAGGAGGATACAGGAATTTTCCACCGTACCATAGTAAAAACAGTAACTGCAGCTGAGAGTGCTACCGTAAACGAGCCTGCCAATGCGCTGACACTTCCTAATTTACCCAGGGTTTGTGAAGCACCTGCCCCCTGAATAACAGCACCCAAGATAACAAAGATACTTGCAATGATGGCCGCTGTTCTAAATTTTAGCATACGACTTCCTACCGCTGAGCCAAAGACATTAGCGGCATCGTTGGATCCCAGTGACCAACCTAAAAATAATCCACTTGAAAGGAAAAAAAGAAGCATTTAAACTTTGAATTTAATGGCCATAGAAGTTAATAAGTCAGCAATTTCCTCTGCTTTATCCGACATACTTTCTATATGTAGACTAAAATATCTTAGATGAAATTTCTCAGAAAGTTTTAAACCTTCCATCTCTCTAAAGACTTTGCGTTTGAAGTCAATGGCCAATTTATCGGTTTCTTTTTCGTAATAATATACTTTATTGAGTTTGTCTTTTACGTTATTGGGTTCGGTAAATATGGCTCTACAAGCTGGTATCACCATCTCGGCCGCTTTGGCACTGGTTTCTGTTAGGCGTAGCAAATCTTGGTTTAATTCTTCTGGAACCATAGGAATTTCAGCATCGAACTGCCCCAGATTTTCTTTAGCAATATCAATTAAATCATCAATTTTGTCGATGAGTTGTAATATATCCACATGATGGGCGGGAAGGAGCGACTTTAAGATGAGCTCTTTTTCTATA
>Ga0256913_10001403_pt1 | contig 12373 bp, 9 predicted proteins | sample Axial_MatmetaG_FD_185970 | JGI IMG/M metagenome (GOLD analysis project Ga0256913, IMG submission 185970) | Deep-sea worm associated microbial mat communities from Axial Seamount, Juan de Fuca Ridge, Pacific Ocean - Axial_Mat | ecosystem: Environmental > Aquatic > Marine > Oceanic > Microbial...
GAAAAAACTGCCCTGGCCCGGGGGCGGCAAGCTGGCAAAAGAAAAGATTGAAGTTGCTCCGGGGGTAAAAATGCCCAGACTCTATGCCAAAAAATTCCTCGGCATGATTTCTCCCAAAACCCTGTCAGGACGGCAGCAGTTTTATATCGATCATTCATACTTCCTGGATCTGCACAATGAACTGCCGATTTATAAAGAGCCTGAATATGATCTGCTGCCGGATGGGAAAACCCCGGCGCCGCTTAAATTCAACTCCCCCCATGGTCGTTGGGGTACCCACTCCACTTTCCGGGATGTCGATGTGCTGCTTCGCCTGCAGCGCGGTGAAGTTATCGTTATGATGTCCAGAAATGACGCCCGTTCACGGAATATTACCGATGGGGATGTAGTCCAGGTATTCAACATCTATGGGCGGATGGTTTGCAAAGTCAAAGTTTCCCCCGGCATTCGCAACGGCGAGGTAAGGGTGGAAAATGGCGGGGAAATGTTCAACTGCCGTGAAGGCTGGTTCAATCTTATTACCCCGATTCGCCCGAAACCAACCCAGTCGGTCAAATACCCGGAAGAAAAGGGCGCGCCATTTTATCACCTGAAATACGGCTGGAATTTCTGGGGCGTGACCGGCAACGAATGTGACACTTCAGTAGAAGTCAGGAAAATTTAACCAGCAGAGGAGGATATCATGTGGGGAATGGTAGTTGATCTCAATAAATGTTTGGGTTGCCAATCCTGCACTGTCGCCTGCAAAATGTTGTGGAGCGACCGGGATGGCGCTGGCCACATGTGGTTTACCATGGTCGAAACTCGTCCGGGCAATGGCTACCCGAAAAACTGGGAGGAAAAATCTGTCAAAAAGCAACCAATGGTTGAAAGCGATTACGAAACAGTCCCAAAATTCGATTACCAGAAACTTCAGAACAATCCCGGCAAGGGCATGCCAAAAGTCATGGCCCAAAAGCACGGTGGTCCCAACTGGGATGAAGACATCGGCCAGGGGAAAGATGTCAATGACGCCTGGTTCTACTACCTGCCGATCGGCTGCATGCACTGCGAAGACCCCAAATGCATCCCCGCCTGTCCGGAAAAAGCGATTTACAAGCGGGCTGATGGTACCGTTCTCATTGATCCGGAGCTCTGCCAGGGGGCGGAAGAGTGCATTGACGCCTGTCCCTACAAACGCCTATTTATCAACCACAACACCGGAAAAGCCGAAAAATGCATTCTTTGCTATCCCCGGGTTGAAAAAGGCATGCCGCCCATCTGCGTTCAGAACTGCCCCGGCAAAGCCCGCTTTTTCGGTGACCTTGACGACCCGGAAAGCCCAGTCTACCAGCTGGTAAAAAAATTCAAGGTAGCGGTACCTTTGCATGCGGAATTCGGGACCAAGCCACAGATATTCTACATCCCACCTGTTTTTGGCCCCAGCGCTCTCGACAGGCAGGGAAATAATCGGGGCCGGCGCGAAGATGACGCTTACCTGAAACGACAGTTCGGACAGGCTGTCGATCAGATTAAAGCAACCATGCAAAAAGAACGAGGCCGGCAAAAATCAGCCTTGATGGATGTTTTGTGCGCTTACCCCACTTGGAAAATTTGAACCTGAGTGGAATCTTTCCTGGTTGGGGGCCTTAAATCACGGCGGTCCCCAACCAGGAAAAAGAATAAAGGGAGATGTGGCATGAACAAAAGCCAAAATAACGCCAGGAGCAGCATGTATAAATATCTTTCGCTGGTGATTGACTATCCGACCGGACAAACTGCCGACCTGCTCGGCAGTGGCATGTTTTTTACGGAAAGTGCGGTCCAGCTGAAAAAGTTGCCGCCGGCATACCAGAATCTTGCCGGCAGTTTGTCTGCGTTGGAAAAAGAATTAACTGCTTTTGCAAGTCTGGAAGACCTCCAGGTTGTTTATACCACCTATTTTGACATGGCCGTCAACAAGCCATCGTTTTCCCTCTATGAATCAGTCAACATCATGCCGACAGCTAAAGCGGAAAAAACCGCTGTTTTTCTTGCCGATCTCGAAACTCTGTACGGCCGCCAGGGAATCATTTTAAGTGACCGCGACATGCCCGATCACCTGGCTACGGAACTTGAATTCATGCATTTTCTTTGCAGCCAAAAAAACATTGAGCAACAAATCAAATTCCTTAATGACCACCTGATTAACTGGGTTCCATTATTAGCCCAACAATTTTCCAACCAAACCAACGTCAATTTTTATCCCCTTCTGATAGCTTTCATTGCTCAATTTCTGGTTACCGACAGCCAGGAACTTGACTGAAGTTTAATGGCAACCACCCGTTTTTCACCCTTTCAATTCCCCGTCTTTATAACGAAAGTGGAATCATAAATTGTTTCCATCATTGATTTATGTCAATGCATTCCGGTATACTGTTAAAGTAGACTTTGTAAAAAACAGCAATAAAATACCGGAAAGGTCGTCATGGAATGGCAATCTGAGGCGGAGAAAAAATTAAACCGCGCTCCTTTTTTCATCCGTAAAAAAATTCGTACCCTGGTCGAAACTGAAGCACTCCGCCAAGGGGATTCTCTGGTTTCTCTTAAACACCTTCAGGAATGCCGGGAAAAATTTTTTACGGCCGAACAAACTGGTCCAACTGAGCCCACACCAGCTTACAGTGTTGAAACCTGTATGGGTAGTGACAGCTGTCCCAACAACCTTGTTAAAGATTACCAACTGGTTGAACAGTTGGAAAGGATGTTGGCTGAACGGAATCTGGCCGCCTTTTTCCGGAAAAAGGTCAAAGGACCACTGAAGTTCCATCACCGGTTCAGCATTGTCATTGCCGGCTGTCCCAATGCCTGTTCCCGGCCGCAAATTGCCGACCTGGGCATCATCGGCGTTTCCCAACCCCGGACCAGTGGAAAACCATGCAGTGGTTGCGGCGCCTGCGAGGAGAACTGTCCCGACCAGGCAATAACCCTCGGTGAAGATGGCCAAACACCAACTATTTTCATCCCGCCCTGCCTCGCCTGCGGCCAGTGTTCACAAGTTTGTCCAACCGGAACGCTAGTTGAAAAAGTCCGCGGTTTTCGCCTATTGGTCGGCGGCAAACTGGGCCGCCATCCGCAGTTGGGCCGGGAATTAACCGGCATCTATTCAGCAACGGAAACCCTGACTATTGCCAGCACCTGCCTGGACATCTTCCAACAGTACAACCAGCACGGTGAACGATTCGGAGAGATACTTCACCGCCTGGATCCGACATCCCTGTTACCGATACAATAAATTTTAAAAAAATATATTCCTTGACTTAAGTCATGGATAAAAACTTGACAGACCAGCTAAATAGGATTAAATTAATTAAGAATATAAATTAACTCGTACAGGAAAGGAGATTACCATGTTTTGTTTTCAATGTCAGGAAACCGCCAAGAACCAGGGATGCACCATCAAGGGCGTCTGCGGCAAACCGGAAGAAACCGCCAATTTGCAGGATCTTTTGATCCACGTGGTGAAAGGAATCGCTATTTACGGCGACAAACTGAAAGAATTCAACATCCTGGACAAGGAAACCAGCCTGTTTATGGCCCAGGCCCTGTTTGCCACCATTACCAACGCCGGCTGGGACAACGATCGTTTCGTCGCCATGATCAGGGAAGGTCTGAAACGTCGGGACCAGCTGCGAAACAAGTTCTTGGCCGCTTACAAGGAAAAGAACGGTCAGAATTTTACCGAAGCGTTGCCGGATGCGGCCACCTGGTTTTCGGACAACCCGGTCGAGTTTGCTGAGAAAGCCAAATCAGTCGGCGTTCTGGCCACGGAGAACGAGGATGTACGCTCCCTGCGCGAGCTGTTGATCATTGGGCTTAAAGGCGTTGCCGCCTATGCTGATCATGCCGCCATCCTTGGTTTTGAGCAGGACGACATTTACCAGTTCATTATGGAAGCCATGGCCTCTACCACCAAAGATTTGACCGTCGATGAAATGGTGGGGATGGTCATGAAAACCGGAGAGACAGCAGTCAACACCATGGCTCTGCTGGACAAGGCCAACACCTCAACCTATGGGCACCCCGAAATTTCTGAAGTCAATCTCGGCGTCCGCGGCAATCCCGGCATCCTGATCAGCGGTCACGATCTGAAAGACATGGAAGAACTGCTTAAGCAGACTGAAGGTACCGGCATTGATGTCTATACCCACGGGGAAATGCTGCCGGCCAACTACTACCCGGCTTTCAAAAAGTACGATCATTTCGTCGGCAACTACGGCAGCTCCTGGTGGCATCAGAACAAGGAATTTGAAGCCTTCAACGGGCCGATCCTGCTAACCACCAATTGCCTTGTGCCGCTGAAAAAAGAAAACACCTACCTGGACCGCCTGTTCACCACCGGCGTGGTCAGTTATGCGGGCGCCGCCCACATCCCTGATCGACCCGCTGGCGGCAGTAAAGATTTTTCCGCCATCATTGAAAAAGCAAAGCAGTGTGCAGCCCCCACCGAGCTTGAAACCGGCACCATTATTGGTGGCTTTGCCCACAATCAGGTCCTTGCCCTGGCCGACAAGGTGGTGGACGCCGTAAAATCCGGAGCCATTAAGCGTTTTGTGGTCATGGCCGGCTGTGACGGACGGCAAAAATCCCGGAGCTATTACACGGAAGTGGCGGAAAAGCTGCCCCAAGACACCATCATCCTGACGGCCGGCTGCGCCAAATACCGTTACAACAAACTAAACCTTGGTGATATCGGCGGCATTCCCCGCGTTCTTGACGCCGGCCAGTGCAACGACTGTTATTCCCTGGCGGTCATCGCCCTGAAATTGAAGGAAGTTTTCGGTCTTGAGGACATCAATGAACTGCCGATTTCCTATGACATCGCCTGGTACGAGCAGAAAGCCGTTGCTGTCCTGCTGGCTCTCCTGTTCCTCGGGGTCAAGGGCATCCGCCTGGGACCAACCCTGCCGGCTTTCCTGTCGCCAAACGTGGCCAAAGTCCTGGTGGAAAATTTCAACATCAAACCCATCGATACGGTGGACACAGACATCGCTGCGATGATGAAAGGCGAATAATTTTTCTTTAACCATCTATCCCGGTGGCTGGGAAACCGGCCACCGGGAATATTCAGGAGACTGCCATGAAGTGCCCCGGCCAGGATACCCGCTACTGGAAACACGATGCCATTTTCGATGTTCCCTGCCCCAACTGCGGACAGATGCTGGAATTTTTTAAAGACCAGACTTCGACCCGCTGTAAAGGCTGCGGCAAACAGATTATCAACCCTAAGATGGATTTCGGCTGCGCCTCCTATTGCCAGTATGCCGAACAATGTCTGGGGGAGCTGCCGCCGGAACTGCTGGCCAAGCGGGACGACCTTTTGAAAGACCGGGTGGCCATCCAGATTAAAAATTATTTCAAAAAAGACTTTAAACGCATCGGACACACCACCAAGGTTGCCCGCTACGCGGAAAAGATAGTACAGCAGGAAGGCGGGGTTCCAGCCATCGTTCTCTGTGCCGCTTATCTGTTTGACATTGGCGCCAAGGAAGCCGAGCAAAAATACGGCAACGCCAGTGATGAGAACCTGGAAAAAGAAGGTCCACCGGTAGCCCGCAAGATGCTTGCCGACCTGAAAGCCAAGGAACCGATTATTGATGAGGTCTGCGACATTATCAGCCACCGGCAGCCCCGGGGGAATGAAAGCGTCAACTACCAGTGCGTGTACGACGCCGAGCAACTGGTAAAAATGATGGATGCCAAGAAAGAAGCACAACTGGACACCACGACACTGAAGGATCAGATTGACAAAAATATGCTCACCAAAACCGGCCGACAGCTGGCTGAAACTATTTTACTGGGCGCGAAATAAATCATTGTTCCGCTTACTCTGTATGGAGATGAAACATGAAAATCCTGAGAAAAATCATTGAAATAAACGAGGACCTGTGCGACGGCTGCGGCATTTGCGTTCCCGCCTGCGAGGAAGGAGCCATCCAGATCATTGACGGCAAGGCCCGGGTGGTGGCGGAAAAATACTGCGACGGCCTGGGAGCCTGCCTGGGTGAATGTCCCCAGGGAGCAATCACCATCGTCGAACGGGTTGCTGATGACTTTGACCCGGAAGCGGTGGAAGCATACCTGCAGCAGCGTGAAACAACAGAAACGTCGGGTGAAACCCTGGCCTGCGGCTGCCCGTCCACCCAAATGCAGACGTTTGCCACCTCGTCCGCCTGTCAGGCGGCAAATCAACCTCAGAATCAGGCCCCCGTCCATTCAGCTCTCGGCCATTGGCCGGTGCAGATCAAGCTGGTTCCACCCCACGCCCCGTTTTTGCAGAATGCCGATTTGCTGATTCTGGCCGACTGCACCGCCGTGGCTTACGCCGGTCTCCACCAGGAGTTGCTGAAAGACCGGGTGGTAATGATGGGCTGCCCGAAATTTGATGATGTGCCAGAGTATGTGGAAAGATTTACCGAAATCTTCAAAAAGAATGATGTCAACAGCATCACCACCGTCATCATGGAAGTCCCCTGTTGTTTCGGCCTGCCAATGATGGTTAAAAACGGCCTGGAAGCCGCCGGTAAAAGCTTGCCGATCAAAAAAATTGTCATCAGCACCAACGGCAAACGACTGAAAGAAGAAACCATTTAGACGGTAAAATTAGTTTTTAGTGTCCGCTTGGAACATCGGTTTCCAAACAGGCTGACTTTTTCATTATTTAACTATTGTTTTTCTGTTCAAGGGGAAACGGCTTTTTTTGCCGTTTTCCCTTTCCATTTCTCTATCTTCCCTTCAGATTTCAGCATTCCAGCCGATTATAGCAGATAAACTTTTTACGAAATTTTCATCTTCCCAAAAGCAAACAGACAAAGAGCCCGGCAGGATAACACGTGCAGAAAAATAAAAGTATTGTCCAGATGGTCTCCACTTTCATGGTGCTGCTGATTCTGCTGGCCATCGGCAGTCTTGGCTACCTGCTGATCAGTGACAAGTATACCCGTTTCCACCAGGAAATGGATACCTTCCAGCGGGAATTTACCGATCGACAAAAAATGGAGCTTAAAAACCAGGTGGATCAGGCGATTGAATACATTGACCACCAACTGTCGCAAGCTGAAAATGTTGCCCGTCGGAAAATGAAGCAGCGGGTCGCAACAGCCCTGCAAATAGCCACTTCCATTTATAAAACCCACAGGAAAGATTGGAATGATGCCCAGATCAAACAACAGATCAAAACTACCCTGGGAGCAGTCAGGTTCGACCAGGGAAGAGGCTACTACTATATTTTCGACGCCGATGGAGTTTTCCTGTTGAACCCCAACCTGCCGACGGTTGAAGGGCACAGCCTCAGTGAGCTGGAAAACGGGCAAGAACTGATGACCACCTTCCAAAAGATTGTCTCCGGCAGCGGTGAGGGCTTCAACACTTATCGTTTTCATAAGCCTGGGGGACAGAATCCAAAAGAAAAATCGGAAAAGATTGCTTTTATCAAACACTTTGCTCCTTACAACTGGTATCTCGGCACCGGCATCTACCTGAACAGCATGGAAAAGGAAATCCAAAACCAGGTGAACGACTATCTGAACATCCACCGTTTTGGCCTTCATAATCAGAATTATGTTTTCGTCATTAAACTTCTCAATATTAACGGCGGTAAGGATTTCGGCATCATGTATGCGAATGCCAGCCGTCCGGATCTGATCGGCAAATATATTTCTGATGATGTCGCCGACGCCAAGGGCAAGTTTTTCCGCCGGGAATTCCTCCAAGGCCTGAGAAACAAAGGCCAATGTTACGTAAGCTACTGGTACAAAAAAGTGGGCAGCGACCTGCGGCCACAACTAAAAGTCAGTTTTTTTAAATTATATAAAAAAGCTGATTTGATCGTCGCCGCCGGGACCTATTACCCGGACATGGAAAAGGTCATTGCTGATTATCACCAGAGAATTGCAAAAAATGTAACCAAAGACGTACGCAACATTATCATTATTCTCCTGTTGGTTTTTACCATTCTCCTGCTAATCATTCGCTTTATGAGCAGTAAAATTCGTCACCAGTTCACCGTATTCAACAATTTTTTTGCCGAAGCTGCCCAAAAAAACCGGCAGATTGACAACCGCTCTCTGTCTTTAAAGGAATTTCAGGATCTGGCCACTACCGTCAATCACATGATCAGTAAACGCCAGTTAATCGAAGAATCCCTTCATGACAGCGAGGAGAAATTCCGCACTTTGGCGGTCACTAGCCCAACGGCTATTTTCATTCATCAACAAGGAACTTTTGTCTACGCCAACCCGGCAGCCATTGAAATCAGCGGCTATAAACTCGAGGAATTGCTGCAGATGAAATTCTGGGAACTGGTTCATCCGGACATCCGGGAAATGGTAAAAAATTTCGGCATCCAGCGTGAAGCAGGGAAAGAAATCCCCCAACGTTACGAAATGAAAATCATCACCAAGCAGGGCAACACAAAATGGATTGATTTTAACGCCGCCACCATTGACTACCATGGCAAGCCGGCAATTATGGGCAATGCCATCGATATCACCGACCGGAAACAAAGTGAACAGGATTTACTGGCTGAAAAAGAACAATTCCGTGTTCTGGCAGCTACCAGCCCATCGGCAATTTTTATTCACCAGCAGAAAACCTACACGTATGTCAACCCGGCATATTGCCAGCTTACCGGTTTTTCAGAAGCTGAGCTGCTGCAAATGAATTTCTGGGAAGTTGTTCATCCGAACATGCGGGAAATGATTAAAAAATATGACCTGCGACGTAAAGGAGGGCAAGCACCTCTCAAACGTTTCGAAGTAAAAATACTGACCAAAAAAGGAGCAATAAAATGGCTGGATTTCAGCGCCGAGCTGATCACCTATCAGGGGAAAAAGGCCACTATTGGCAATGCCATCGATATTACCGAGCGGAAAATCGCCAAGCAGGAATTAGAGGCTGAAAAAGAAAGGCTAGCCGTTACCCTGAGCAGTATAGGTGATGGCGTCATTGCCACGGATCTGTCTGGAAAAATAACGCTTATCAATGGAGCCGCCGAACAAATCACCGGCTGGAAAGAAAATTCCGCCCTCGGTCAAAACCTGACAAACGTTCTATCATTGGCCACGAAGAATAACGGCAACCTGCCGGTGAATCTTCTGCAACAGGTGAAAAGAACGGGAGCTCCCTACCATCGTCAGGAACAGGTCTCAATCCGCACTAAAGATGGAGAAGAAAAAATTATTGCTGACAGTGCCGCACCTATCCAGGGACAGGACGGCAAAATGATCGGCATCATCATTGTTATCCGGGACGTTACCGAAAAAGTGCGGACCAGCAAAGAGCTGGAAACCGCCCAAAAGCTTGAATCCATAGGCCTGCTGGCTGGGGGCATTGCTCATGATTTCAATAATTTGTTAACGGCCATCTACGGCAATATATCTCTGGCAAAAATGTATCCCGATGATCAGCACAAAGTTTTTCACTATCTGGATAAAACGGAAAACTCCCTGTCTCAAGCCAAGGGATTAACCCAACAGTTACTGACTTTCGCCAAAGGAGGAGCTCCGGTAAAACAGCTGGCCAATATCGGTACATTACTTGAAGAAGTGGCCAAATTTTCTCTAAGAGGCAGTAAAATCCATTTACAGGTTAAATTAGCCAATGATTTATGGTCAGCTTCAATTGATACCGGACAGTTCAGCCAAGTCATCAATAACCTGGTCATTAACGCCAACCAAGCAATGCCTGATGGAGGCACCTTGACCATTAAAGCAGAAAATATCTTTTCATCTCCCAAAGGCATGCCGCCAGGCAGACAAAAAGACCCTTATATAAAGATCAGCGTTGCCGATCAGGGTATCGGCATCAGCGAAAAACATCTGGATAAAATCTTTGATCCCTACTTCACCACCAAACACGAGGGCAGCGGCCTGGGGCTGGCAACGGTCTATTCAATCATCAAGAATCATCATGGCCGAATACAAGTTCAATCAACACTTGGCACGGGAACCACGTTTACCATTTTTCTGCCGGCAGCGAAAAGCGCAACCCAAACCAACCAGGACGAAAACAAGCAAAAGAAGGGCTCACAATCTCGCAGCGGCAGAATCCTGATCATGGATGATGAAGAAATTATTCGAGAGATCTGCGGTGAAATGCTCATGGCCCTGGGACACACCGTTGACTATGCCGCCGATGGGCAGGAAACCCTGGAAAAATACCAGCAGGCCATGAAAGAGGGAAAACCATTCGATCTGGTAATCATGGATCTGACCATTCCCGGTGGCATGGGTGGCAAGGAAGTAATCAAAAAAGTGCTGGAAATAGATCCCCAAGCCAAAGCCATTGTCAGCAGTGGTTATTCACAAGATGATGTCATGGCCAACTATCGGAACTACGGTTTCTGCGGGGTGGCGGCCAAACCTTATTTGATCAGCGATTTGGACAAAATACTACAAAAACTTCTGCGTTAATGATATTGTGAAAAATGTTTACCTACCAGGTGATTTTAGTTCGCCTGCTAGTCGCCAGTTTATGTGGGGCACTAATCGGCGTCGAGAGGGAAAAGCGCGGGCGGGCGGCAGGGCTAAGAACCCACTTGCTGGTTTCCCTCGGTGCTGCTGCCATCATGATTATGTCGCTCATGGTCCTAGAGTTTTACCACCATGTCAATGACAGCAACAGCATTATCCGGATTGACCCGGCCCGCATTGCGGCTCAAATTATAACCGGCATTGGTTTCCTTGGTGCCGGGGCCATCATACATACCAAAAGACTGATCAGGGGTCTGACCACAGCGGCCTGTCTCTGGATTGCGGCCAGCATCGGCATGGCGGCAGGAATGGGCTTTTTCCCTCTGGCGGCAACGGTAACCATTATAAGCCTTTTCAGTCTTTACTCATTGAAATGGGTTGAAGCCATCCTGCCCAAAGACCGTTATCATATCCTAGAGCTGCAATGCCACTACCATCCCGAAATTGCCGAAACCATCAAAAAAATACTGGCGGAAAACGGAATAAAAACCACCCGACTGAACTTCAACCATGACAAAGAAACAAAACTGTCAACTTTAAACTTGGAAATCTGCCTTCACAAAAGCCAGTTACCCCAAAACTTTTTGAATCAATTGCACGCCAATCAGGATATCCTGAAATTTTCCCTGAAGTAATTTCTTTCCTGTTTCATTGATTTCACCCACCACGGCACCTGAAGTCATGCGTATCTTTTTCCCACTATCACAACAAAACGGTTCAAATGGTCAAAAACCGGGAAAAACAACAACATACCCAGCATTTCACAACTGGAACCACATTGACCATGACAGACAACACCAGTAAATCAAAAAAACTCCAAAAAATAGTTGACAAAAATAATATAGATTATTATGTATTAAACGAGGCTTCTGAAAAATTTATATTTCACTTTTTATTGGAACAGCAAAATATGAATAGAAAAATCACCAGCCATCTCGATGGCTTGATCGGAAGCACTCCACTGATGAAAATTACCTCTTTGTCCGGCGAAAGCGGTGTTGAAATCATTGCCAAGCTGGAGTATTTCAATCCCCAGTCCAGCGTCAAAGACCGGATTGCGGCGGCCATGATCAATGCGGCGGAAAAAGCCGGTACTTTGAAGCCGGGTGGCTTGATTGTAGAACCCACCAGCGGCAATACCGGCATCGGACTGGCTTTTGTTGCCGCCGCCCGCGGTTACCGCCTGATCCTGACCATGCCGGACAGCATGAGTGTTGAGCGCCGGAAGCTGCTCGAATCCCTGGGAGCTGGGATTATCTTAACGCCCGGCAGTGCCGGTATGAACGGGGCAATTGAACGGGCGGAGGAGATTCAGGCCCAAAATCCGGGGAGTTTCATGCCCCAGCAGTTCAGCAACCCGGCCAACCCGGAAATACACCGGCGGACAACGGCAGTTGAAATCTGGCGGGACACCGGCGGCGCCATTGACATGCTGGTTGCCGGGGTTGGAACCGGTGGCACCATTACCGGCTGCGGCGAATTTTTAAAAAGAAAAAAAGCAACCATGGAAATAATCGCTGTGGAACCGGCGGAATCGGCCGTCCTATCCGGCGGGGCAGCCGGCTCGCACCGCATCCAGGGTATCGGCGCCGGATTTATTCCTGAAATATTGAACCGGGAAATCATTGATAAAGTCGTGACCGTTTCGTCGGACGAGGCCGGCGCCATGTGCCGGCGGCTGGCGAAAGAGGAAGGGCTGCTGGTTGGCATTTCTTCCGGAGCCGCCGCCGCTGCTGCCCTCAAGATCGGACGGCAGCCTGAAAACCAGGGAAAACTGATCGTGGTCATTTTCCCCGACAGCGGCGAACGTTATTTATCTACCTGGGTTTTCGGCACCGACAAGCGCTAGTTTCCATCCGGAAACCGGCGTTTCCGGATGAGCT
>Ga0256913_10001404_pt1 | contig 12371 bp, 9 predicted proteins | sample Axial_MatmetaG_FD_185970 | JGI IMG/M metagenome (GOLD analysis project Ga0256913, IMG submission 185970) | Deep-sea worm associated microbial mat communities from Axial Seamount, Juan de Fuca Ridge, Pacific Ocean - Axial_Mat | ecosystem: Environmental > Aquatic > Marine > Oceanic > Microbial...
ACCTGCCGACCCAACCTGGTACATCGACGGACAGATTAAAGAAGAAGATTATGTTTATGCCTCGTTTACGCAAAGCCGGATGTTTATGAACGACATTCAGTGTAACGATTGCCACAATGTACACTCGGGCAAACTTATTCTCGAAGGAAATGCACTCTGTTTACAATGCCATAAAGCCAGCGATTATGATACGCCGACACACACTTTTCATAAAAGTTACGGCGAAAAAGGCGATGCTTTAATTTCGGCTGCCGGCGTAAAATTTGAAGTGGGTTCGGGCACCGAGTGTATAAATTGCCATATGCACGGGCAAAATTTTATGGGAGTTGACTACCGGCGCGATCACAGTTTCCGTATTCCACGCCCCGACCTGTCGGAAAAGAACGGAACGCCAAACGCCTGCAACCAATGCCACACCAACAAAAGCAATAAATGGGCTGCCGGTTATATTAAAAAATGGTTTGGAATTAGCCGCCCGTTTCAATACGGCGAAGCGTTTTCGGCAGCAAACAATGGCGACAGCGATGCCGATATAAAATTGCACAAAATAATTACCGACGACCTCTACCCGACCAATATCAGAGCAATTGCAATTGGCTATTTAAGCGATACTCCTGAAAACAAAGAGCTGATAACACAGTCGTTAAAAAGTATCGAACCGGCTATTCGGATTGCCGCTATTCAACGGTTCAATATCGATTCAGAACAAGATATAAAAACCCTGCTGCCACTGCTTTACGATGAAACAAAAACGGTACGTTTCGAGACAATAAACAGGCTCTTTTATATCGACAAAAGAGTCATTCCAAAAAATTATAAAAAGGTATATAAAAAGGCACTCGACGAAAGACTTGCCATTTTAGAGTATAATGCCGATTTTCCGACGGGAAAATTTAATTTGGGAAATTATTACTACCAAACCCACGATTATAAAAAGGCAGAGCACTTTTTCATTGAAACCATTAAGCAAGACCGCGAAATTGATATGGCAAAAATGAATCTGGCAAACCTTTATAGTGCAATGGGTGAACCACAAAAAGCAGAGAAAATTCTTAAACTTTTTGTAAAGAATAATCCCGACGATGGAACAGCACTCTATAACTACGGTTTAATTTTATCGGAAAATAAAAAGTATAAGAAATCGCTCGAGTACCTGATTCTGGCCAGCGAAAAGAACCCGACAAACAGCCGTGTAGATTATAACACAGCTATGTTATACGACTTTTTCGGGAATAAAACCAAAGCAGAAGAGTACCTGAAAAAAGCAATCAGGAAAGAAGAAACCGTTGCCAATTATTCGAATTTGCTAAACTTTTACAACCAGAACAACTTGAAGAATAAAGCGAAATTATTAACTGCTGAAATTGAAAAGAAATTTCCGAATCAATAATCAACTTTTAAAATCAGTTTAAGTCAATCCTCACGGGAAGTGAGAGCATAATCTGTGGGTAGATACTGCACCGAAAATGCAAAATATCGGTAACCCCGAGCTAAAGCACGGGGCTACCGATATTCTGCACCTACGGCGCAGGAAGGGAGCAGGCAAACCAGGCTGAAAGCCTGAAATCATTAACACCCTGCCGTGCAGGACAGGTAGGGCAACGCCCTATGAAACACCCCAGCGTAACAACCGCAAGCTGAAAGCCTGCAAGCAAGCAAGCAATCAACAACTATTTTCACAATTTTATGCATAGCTAATTCTGAACGCTTTCCCCTTATAAGGGGAAATGTCGAAGACAAAAGGGTAAAAAAACAAAATTATATACCACACCCCCGTCATTCCGGGCTCGACCCGGAATCTCAACCCGAACAATAAACGTTCGCAAATTGCAACGCTCATTATTTATTCACGGTGTGAACGATTAACAAACTACCCAAAAGATTGCGAACAACCTCTCAATTTGGTAGAATTCACACCGTGAAAGTTTTGGAGGGAATTTGCGGGGAATTTGTAGTGTGCATAAATAATCCGAATCCGTAGGATTCAAATGTTTACAGAGAAAATTAAAAAGAAATTTGTAGGATTATTATTTAACAGCAACCGTCTCAATTTCAACCAAAACGCCAAGCGGCAACTCTTTTACTGCAAACGCTGCACGCGCGGGTTGCTCTTCGGTATAAAACTGTGCGTAAACTTCGTTCATTGCTTTAAAGTTGCTCATATCGCTTAACAGGCAAGTCGATTTTACAACGTCTGCAAAGTTGTAACCGGCAGCCTCCAAAATTGCCCCGATGTTTTTCATTACCTGCTCTGTTTGCTCTTTAATTCCACCATTTACCACTTTCATCGTTTCGGCAACTAACGGTACCTGCCCCGAAATGTACAATGTTCCGTTTACTTCAACCGCCTGACTGTAAGGACCAATCGCCTGTGGTGCATTTTGTGTTGCAATTATTTTTTTCATCTCATTATAATTTTAATTTTCAAAGGCATCATATATAACTCGCTCTATAATCATTTCTCTTCCCGCCAAGTCGGGACAAGTTGTGTGATAAATATTATCATGCTCGTTTCATAAAAATATTTTTAATTGAATGATACGATAATTTACATCGTATCGCTTTTTTTATGCGACTATACAAATAAACCTTTAAAAATTGTCGTAATGACTTTGTTGTTTCTGCAGTTTTAAATCTTTTAGCATGGCCGATTTGGCACTGATTGAAAAGCTATAACTTTTCATATAACCAAACGGCACAAAATTAAATGCCATCGACCAGCAGTGCAAATCGCGGTTTACATTAATGGTTGTAAACGAAAATTCGTGCGCCATAATATCGAAATTGGTATTCATACTAATTCGCCACTTTTCGGTCAGGCTGAGGCTGCCCCTCACACCAATAGTTTGCGTAAACCTTCCGTGCGGAGCCGATTTTGTTGCTCCCGAATAGTTAAAACTATAATCGAACCCGAAATCCCACGGCACACTAAAATCAACATAATCGTCGTAAGAACCTTGTATTACATTGTCTTCCTCTATTTTCTTCTTTTTATCTTCCGCCTCTTTTTCCCCTTTTTTCGATTTAAATTTCATTCCAAACGAGAGATTTGCACGGGTTAATCGTCCCAGTTTTTGTAACCCGTTTCTTTCGTTCCAAACATATTTATGAATTCGCCGGTAATTTTCATCTACTTCGTAGGGGTCGAGAATTCCCCCCATATTAATACTTACACCTTTAATTGTAGTACGCGCCCGCATACTAATTGGCGACAAGTTCAACGAATCGGCAATTAAATTATACGACGATGCAAAGCTTAAATTATCAATTAATTTCACCTTCTTGTACTTCTCTTTTCCATCTGTACTGGTTGTGTCTTTTGTGTCAATAACCTTCATCTCAAGGTTATTATTCAGCGACAAACTAATTGCCCCCGATGCGCCCATTCCCGGTGAGCCACCGTAAACACCGCCGGCATTCACATCGAAATATTCAATTCTTCCGGTTGTATCTATCTGAACCGGCTGCCAGTATCCGTAATGTGCCGCTCCAAAATCGGGGCGATAACTAAAACTTGCCGAAGGAGTAAATTTGTGCCTGATTCCTTTAATCTTCGATTTCGGATTTCGCGGAATATACATTCCGTATATATTGGTCGACGAACTTAAACTAAAAGAGTAGTCGTAAACCCGGTTAAATCCGTTTATGGTATCAATCGCCACATGCCCGGCTCTTCCTCCCGGCCCGATTACAACTTCATCGGGACTGTACGAATAATTCTTTTTATTAAAATACCACTTTTCGTTATATCCGATTCCCGGGCTGAAATTCACATATTTCAACAAATTAAAACTAGGAAACGCAATGGGAAGCGTGTGTTTTATTCCATTTTTCCAGTCCTGCGGGAAATTTTTATCTAACAATTCATACTCTTTCGCAGTAATGCTGTTTTTTAAATTTCCTGTATAGTTAAATCCAAATTTTTCGTAAAATTTCAGTTTCCCTTTTCTTGTCTTTTTACGGAAAGGATAAATTTTCGCCATACTAAATGTCATTTCGGGCAACGAAAACGAAATGGTTGTATCGGTTGAATTTTGCGAGTGCCGCATGTTTAACGACAAGTTAAAAGGTGTATTCTCGAACCGGCGGGTGTACGAAATACTTGACGATTTTTGAGTACGCAAATAGTTGTTTGCCGAATATGAGTTATGCTTATCGTAACCACTCGTGGAGAAATTCACACTTGCCGAGAAAGTACGGTTCGGATTCGATTTCGGGTCCTGGCTATGCGACCAGGTAACCTGAAATTGCGGCGATTTTGTATAAGTATCCAACCCTTTATCGCCATAAATATTCATGGCATATTTAAAATCGAAGCCACCACTAAATTTATATCGTTTTCTGTAATTTGTATGCATTTTCACACCCCACGAACCTTTAGAATAGAGGTCGCCGCGAACAGACAAATCGAAATATTCGCTGGCTGCCCAGTAATATCCACCATCGCGTAAAAAGAAGCCACGGTTTTGCTCCTCGCCATAAGTTGGCACCAAAATACCCGACGAATAAGTTGGCGAATTGGGAAAATAGCCAAACGGAAGAAATGGGAAATAGATTGGAAAATCTTCGATAACCATATAAGCCGGACCGGTAATAATTTTGTTGCCTTCAATTACTTTTGCTTTCGAAAGGTGTAGATAGAAGTGCGGGTGGTCGGCATCGCAGGTTGTATATTTTGCATTCTCGGTAATAAAAACATCTTTACTAATCTTCTTTGTTCGTTCACTTAAAATCCTCCCCTCGCCTTGCGCCGAAACAACTTTGGTAATAAATGCCTTTTCTGTATCGAAATTATAATGCATTGTTTCCGATTCGTACTCTTCGGAACCCTGTTTAAAAATCGGTTTCTGCACCAAAGTTTCTGTCGAATCCAGAATTCCTTCAGCAAAAATTTCCTTGGTCTGTAAATTCAATTCAATATAATACGCCGTTAACTCAATATTTTGGTAAGTAACACTTGCATGGTTATATAAATAAACTTTTTGTCCGTCGAACGATATTATTATCGAATCTTCGGCGTTATAAACAATAGGCGCATCGATAAACGGTTTTACAACCGAATCAACAGCAGCCGTGTCAATTTGCATTGTATCGGGTTGAATTGTATCGCCCTGCATAAATTCGGCACTCAGTTCGGGCGGCGGCAGGTTATCGCGTTCAACCATTATTTTTTCGGTCTCCTGACCGAGTAAAACAATTGGTAGAAATGCAATTATATATGTTACTAATATTTTATACAAAATGCTTTCTGCGTTATATCTCGTTATTTGGCTCGACAAAAATAAAAATAAGGTCTATACTATTGTGATAATAAATGCAAAATAATTTTAATATTTCTATTTTTGTTAATCAATCATAAAACAATATGAACAACTCTTTTTTAAATTTCATTTTCAGCCTGGCTTTTTCAATCTGTTTTTCAACGGTTACAACCGGAAATAACCGGATTGCTGAAAAAGACGAATCGCGCGTATCGGTTGTGGTTATTGACCCCGGACACGGTGGAAAAGATTGGGGTGCATCGATGGGAAGAGCAAAAGAGAAAGATATTGTACTCGATATTGCATTAAAACTGGGCGAAATAATTAAAACCAACTACCCCGACATTAAAATAGTTTATACTCGTTCTAAAGATGTTTTTATTCCGTTACACCAACGGGCAAACATCGCCAATAAAAATAAGGCCGACCTTTTTATTTCGATTCATGTGAATGCCGTTGAACAAAAATCGGTACAGGGAACAGAAACTTTTGTGTTGGGGCAACACCGGAGTAAAGATAATCTGGAAGTTGCAAAAAAGGAGAATTCGGTAATTTTACTCGAAGACGATTACAATAAAACATACGAAGGATTTGACCCCAATTCGCCCGAATCGTACATTATGTTCGAGCTGGTACAAGACGAATACCTCGAACAGAGTGTGATGTTTGCATCGGCCATTCAAAAGGAGTTTAAAGAACGTGTACACCGCGCCGACCGGAGTGTTAAACAAGCCGGATTCCTGGTCCTTCGCCGAACAACCATGCCGAGTGTATTAATTGAAACAGGTTTTTTAAGTAATACTGCCGAAAGAAGTTATCTGCTTAGCGAATCGGGACAAACAAGTCTTGCTTCGGCAATTTTCAGAGCATTCTCTGTGTACAAAAAAAAGATTGAAGAGAAAAGCAGTTTCAACTTAATTACCGACAAAAGTGCCGACAAACAGAACAATAACAACAACAAGCAGGCAGCAACTATAAAAGCAAAGCCCACAACTCAAAAAACAATTAACAAACCAAAATCCGACATCTATTTTTCGGTACAGATAATAGCGTTGAAGAAAAAGCTCGAAACAACTCCACAAAACTTTAAAGGAGAGAAAAATATTTTTATTGTTGAAAGTGAAAATATTAACCGCTACTTCTCCGGAAAATTCAATTCGCCGGAGGAAGCAGAAAAAGAGAAAAAACGAATTCAGAAAAAATATAAAAATGCTTTTGTGGTCGCATTCGAAAAGAATAAACTAATTTCTGTTAAAAAAGCATTGTTAAAAATGTAAATGATATTTGAAATCCCTAATTTTACATTACTATTGAAAATAATTTAACCGATAACGATGAAAATTTCAAAATATACAAAGCTCGGCGTATTAATTGTAATATCGATAACCATTCTTATTTGGGGATTGAGTTACCTGAAAGGACACGACATTTTTAAGCAAAGCAACTCGTACATTGTTGTTTACGACCGTGTTGACGGACTTGTTGAATCGAGCAAAGTAACGGTAAACGGATATCAAATTGGATTGGTTAAAAGCATTAGTTTTATGCCCGACAACAGCGGTAAACTGGTAATTACATTTACCGTTGACGGAGAGTTTAGGATTCCTGTAAATTCTGTTGCACAGATTGTTAGCAGCGACATTATGGGAACACGTTCAATAAAACTGAACATCAGCAAAGAGAACGAAGTTTATCAGTCGTACGATACAATCCCGGGTGCTGTTGAAGACGATTTAAAAGAGCAGGTAAGCATGCAGGTGCTACCGTTAAAAAATAAAGCAGAACAACTTCTCAGCACAATCGATTCGGCAATTACGGTGCTGACAGTTATTTTTAACGAAGATGCCCGACAAAATTTATCGGAGAGTTTTTATAACATTAACCAAACCATCGAAAATATTGAAAAAACCACTGCCGACCTTCAAAATATTGTAGCATCCGAAAAAGAGGGAATCAAACATATTATTACAAATATCGATGAAATTACAACCACATTCAACAACAATACAAAAGAACTCGAAGCTACCATTCATAATCTTGCCAGTTTTAGCGACACGCTTGCAAGCCTTGAGATTTCACCTATTTTGGAAAATATTTCGGGCGCTTCGGAACAAATTCTTGCCGTTCTCGAAAAACTAAACAGCGACGAAAGTTCAGCCGGACTACTTCTTAACGACGATAAACTTTACCGGTCGATTACCGACCTGTCGGATAATCTGGGCTTCCTAATCAAAGATATTCAAACCAACCCGAAACGTTATTTACATTTCTCGGCCATGGATTTTGGAAAAGAGTACTACATAAATGCAAATACCCAGGGAAATTCTAAAAATATAATTTTTAAAGTCCACCTCGTTTCAACTGAAAATAAGATTCCCAAAAATTCAAAATATTTTGAAGGAATTGATGACGTTGAAGAGTTTTCGGCAAGTGGTGCTTACTCCTATTTGTTGGGTGCCAGTTCTTCCTATTCCGAAATTGAAAAAATACACGAATCGGTGAAGAGCAGATTCCCGAATTCTACCATTGTTGCTTTTAAAAACGGACGGTTAATAAAACTTGAAAAAGCACTCAAATCGTTGCATTAATTTCGAACATTTTTCCAATAAAATCGAGTTATCAACAAATCACCCTACCACACCCTACCAGTTATACTGTTGACAATCAATTCATTGATGCTTAATCATTCATTATCAGTACATTAACAAATATGAAAAAATATTTTTTTTTAAACGGCTGAAACAGAAAACAATAGAACAAAGAGGAAATTTCCAATAGAAATTTGATTTTTTTTTTAACTTTTTTTTCGCAAATTTTGTTGTCGGTAATCCACAATAATTTTAGTTGTAGAACCTCAAAAAAAACCTATTTTTTAGAATGAGCGAACAATATCAAACTGTATGGGAAAAATGCCTGATCGTAATTAAAGATAACGTACCCAGCAGTAGTTTTAAGACTTGGTTTGAACCAATTATTCCTGTAAAACTTAATCAGCAAGTTTTAACAATTCAGGTACCCAGTGCTTTCTTTTACGAGTATCTTGAGGAGCAGTTTATCGATATTTTACGAAAAACACTTCGCATGGTATTAGGAAACGATGCCAAGCTCGAGTACAATGTTGTAATGGGAAATAAAAACGGAAACGAACCTTACACGGTAAGTTACCCGACCAACAACAGCGCAAAAATTCAGAATAAACCGTTAACCGTTCCGCTCAAAACCGAAAGTAAAACCGCTATAAAAAATCCGTTTATTATTCCGGGAATTCAGAAATTACAGATTGACCCGCAATTAAAGCCCGACAATACTTTCGAAAATTTTGTTGAAGGCGACTGCAACCGTTTGGCGCGCAGTGCAGGTTTTGCAGTTTCTCAAAATCCGGGAGGCACCGCTTTTAATCCGCTGATGATTTACGGTAACTCAGGACTTGGAAAAACACATCTGGCACAGGCAATTGGTATTGAGGTAAAAGAGCAGTTCCCCGACAAAGTGGTTCTGTATGTTAATGCAAATAAATTTCAGACACAATTTACCGAGGCAACCCGTAATAACAACCGGAACGACTTCCTTCATTTTTACCAAATGATTGATGTACTGATTTTAGACGACGTACACGAATTTGCCGGAAAAGAGAAGACTCAGGAGACTTTCTTCCACATCTTCAACCATTTACACCAAATGGGGAAACAGCTGATTTTAACTTCCGACAAACCACCGATTGAACTGAAGGGAATGGAACAGCGATTATTGTCGCGTTTTAAGTGGGGATTAACAGCCGATTTGCAAACACCCGATTTCGAAACACGTATGCAAATTCTGAGGGCAAAAGTTTATAAAGACGGAATTACGCTCTCCGACGAAGTGCTGGAATACATTGCCTCGCACATTACAAATAACGTTCGCGAGCTGGAAGGTGCACTGGTTTCGTTGCTGGCACAGTCGATGCTAAACAAACGGGAGATTACGCTCGAACTGGCAGCCAAACTAATTAACAAACTGGTTAAAAACTCGAAACGCGAACTTTCAATCGAATACATTTCGAAAGTAGTATGCGACTATTTTAGCATGTCGGTTGATGCTTTGCAAGCAAAAACACGAAAACGCGAAATTGTACAGGCACGGCAAATTGCTATGTATTTCTCGAAAAGCCTTACCAAATATTCGCTGGCAAGTATTGGTGCGCAAATTGGAAGTAAAGACCACGCAACGGTTTTACATGCATGCAAAACGGTGAACAACCTGAAAGATACCGATAAAAACTTCCGGCAGTTTGTTGAAGATATCGAAAAGAAATTAAAAATGTAAATTTTAAAACATCTGTCGGTTGGCAGATGTTTTTTTTTTAATATGGCAACCGATTCGTACAAAACAATTGAGGAGAAAAGCGAAGGCTATTTTAAAGACAAAGGGAGTAAGTTTTACTCGTTTGCCTATCCGCTGCATTCCGAAGAGGAAGTAAAAGGAATTATTGCCACATTAAAAAAAGAACACCACAGCGCACGGCACCACTGTTACGCCTGGCAACTCGGGACCGAAACTTTCCGTACCCGCGCCAACGACGACGGCGAGCCATCTTCAACCGCCGGAAAACCAATTCTAGGACAGATACAAAGTTACGGCGTTACCAACATTCTTATTGTGGTTGTCCGCTATTTTGGCGGAACACTTTTAGGTGTCAGCGGACTGATAAACGCCTACCGGAATGCCGCTTCCAACGCACTTAACAACGCTGCAATTATTGAAAAGACAATTGAAATAAGATTTGAAATAGATTTTACTTATAACGAATTAAACCCGGTAATGCACATCATAAAACAAGAGAACTACTCGATTGAAAGTACCGATTTCAAAGAGAGTTGCAGCCTTGTTTTTTCGGTTCGGAAATCGGAATCGGAAAAAGCGAAAAGTATTTTTAACGACCTCTACAAAGTCAGGCTAACTGAATTAAATGAGTAAAATCATGTTGATAAAATGATAATAAAAAAACTGTCGATTATTTATAAATATATTGTATTCCTATTAATTTTGAAATCATGTTAAAACACCATCTAAATGAGTTTTCTTTTGGGAACAGATATCGTGATATCTTCCGTAAAGCTTGTTTTTTTAAGTGTACAACACATAACACGTTAATCGAAAAATCGGAATCGATTTTTCATTAATTTAAAACCAATATTTAATTTATTTAGATATTGGTTTTTTTTGGATAAAGGGGATAGAACTAAAACAATAATAAAATGAAACGAGCATGATAGAAAGTTCTCACACAACTTGTCCCGACTTGGCGGGAGGAGAATCATTATACAGCGAGTTCCATCGAATACCTTTGAAAATTAAAATTATAATGAGATGAAAAAGGATTTAATTTCAATTACAGATTTCTCGAAAGATGAGTATCTGAGAATTATGAACCTTGCCGCTGATTTCGAAAAGAATCCGAATCAGGAACTTTTAAAGGGAAAAGTGGTTGCTTCCCTGTTTTTCGAGCCGTCAACACGTACCCGTTTAAGCTTCGAAACGGCAATCAGCCGGTTGGGTGGCCGTATTGTCGGTTTTGCCGATCCCGGTAGCTCGAGCGCAACAAAAGGCGAAACACTGCACGACACCATTAAAATGGTAAGTAATTATGCCGACCTGATTGTGATGCGCCACCCGCTCGAAGGCGCTGCCCGTTACGCTGCCGAAATTTCGAGCGTACCGGTAATTAATGCCGGCGACGGTGCCAACCAGCACCCTACCCAAACCCTGCTCGATTTGTATTCCATTTTAAAAACACAGGGTTCGCTCGATAATATAAACATTTTTATGGTTGGCGATTTAAAATACGGACGAACCGTTCACTCGCTGTTGCAGGCATTGTCGCAATTCGAAAATCCGGTTTTTAATTTTATTGCCCCAAAAATTTTGCAAATGCCGGCAACATACAAAATGGCGCTAAAAGAGAAAGGTATTAAATATTACGAACACGAAGAGTTTACCGACATTATTAAAGAAGCCGATATTATTTATATGACCCGCGTTCAGAAAGAACGGTTCTCCGATCCGATTGAATACGAAAAGGTGAAAAATGTTTACATTCTGCGAAATGCAATGCTCGAAAATACCAAGCCAAATGTAAAAATTCTGCATCCGCTGCCCCGTGTAAACGAAATTCATACCGATGTTGACGCCAACGAAAAAGCCTACTATTTCGAGCAAGCACTAAACGGAGTATTTACACGCGAAGCAATTATAACACATACGATGAACCTAAAATAAAATGCCATGACTAACAGCATGAAGAAAAAATTAAAGTTAAAAGTCAGTGCCATTAACGAAGGCACGGTTATCGACCATATTCCTGCAAAAAACCTGTTTAAGGTAATTTCTATTTTAGGGCTCGACAAAATTGAAAACCAAATTACTTTCGGAACAAATTTAGAGAGCCGGAAACTTGGGGGAAAAGCAATTATTAAAGTTTCGGACAAATTTTTTAAAGACGACGAGATTAATAAAATTGCACTGATTGCCCCGCACGCCAAACTCAATATTATAAAAGATTACGAAGTGGTTGAAAAGCGAGTGGTTGAAACACCCGACACCATTACCGGAATTGTAAAGTGTTTTAATCCGAAATGCATTACCAACAACGAAACCATTACAACAAAATTTAATGTTGTTGAAAAAGAGCCAATTTCGTTAAAATGCCACTACTGCGAAAAGATTACCACCGAAGAACAGATTAGGATGGTTTAAATCTTTAAAATATTTCTGAAAAATCCGCTGTTCAAATTACTCTGATAGCGGATTTTTTATATATTTGCTGCTCGAAAAAACCGGATGTTGAACGAAGAAAACCCCTACGGGAGCAGAGTTAAACAGAGGGAAAAATCGCCCGGATGGCGGAATTGGTAGACGCGCTAGTTTCAGGGACTAGTGTCAGTAATGGCGTGCAGGTTCGAGTCCTGTTCCGGGCACAAAAAAGCACTTAATTTTTTAAGTGCTTTTTTTATCTTCCCTCCGGGGTGGGTTTTATCTTTAAACAAAAATAATTTTCTACCGATATTCTGCTCCTACCGGCGCAAAACAGGCTGAAAACCTGAAATCAATAGCACAGGGCAACGCCCTGTG
>Ga0256913_10001405_pt1 | contig 12369 bp, 12 predicted proteins | sample Axial_MatmetaG_FD_185970 | JGI IMG/M metagenome (GOLD analysis project Ga0256913, IMG submission 185970) | Deep-sea worm associated microbial mat communities from Axial Seamount, Juan de Fuca Ridge, Pacific Ocean - Axial_Mat | ecosystem: Environmental > Aquatic > Marine > Oceanic > Microbial...
AGAATTTTAGATTTAAAGCCTACAAGTTTACATCAAAGAGTGCCTATTTATATTGGCAGCAAAAATGCTGTAGATATGGTTGAAAGTTTTCTTGAAGAAGATAAATAAAAAACGGCTACCTAAAAAGAGAGCCGTCTTTATAATAATTTACAAAAAAAGGGAAAGGATGATAAGTATTATTTGATATTTTTTAATCCGTCCGAAATTTTATCGGCAAGTTCATGCAAAGAAATTCCCTCGATTTTAATTTTTGCGGATTTTAATAATACTTCTGGTGAGTCTCCCTCGCCTTCCAGATATTTAACTAATCCGTACCCCAAGCGATTTCTGTCATTGTTTACCGGCATATATTCTTTAAGAGATTCAACTAAATTATAAGTTTTTGCTTCAATTGAATCTTCCGGGAAAGTTTTTACCGGTGCCGCTGGTTTTGTTGCCATATTTATTACCTGTTTTTTTTTGTGTAAAAATAAGGAACTATTATTTTTTCTACAAATTATTTAGGTAAAATGAATGATTATATTGCTAAAAAATAAAATAATATAACTCTAAATTTTTTACGCAAAAATTTTAATTAATACACTAATTAAATTGCTTATTAGAATTAATAAAGATAATTTTAATACTTGAAAAATTTATTTTAGAATATAAATAACAATAAAGGTTGCTATGAAAATTCATGAATATCAGGCAAAAGAAATTTTAAGAAGGTACAATGTACCCGTACCCAAAGGAAAAGTAGCATACAGTGTTGAAGAAGCTGTAAAGGTGGCAAAAGAGATAGGCGGAAAAATCAGAGTTGTTAAGGCTCAAATTCATGCCGGCGGCAGAGGTAAAGGTGGTGGTGTAAAAGTTGCCAAAGGAATTCCCGAAGTACGTAAATATGCAAAACAAATTCTCGGAATGAATTTAGTTACACATCAAACGGGACCGGAAGGAAAAATTGTAAAACGTTTACTTGTTGAACAGGGGGTAAACATTGAAAAAGAACTTTATGTGGGTATTACTCTCGATCGTGCAACATCAAAAAATGTTGTAATGGTTTCCACCGAAGGAGGAATGGAAATTGAAAAAGTTGCCGCTGAAACCCCTGAAAAAATATTAAAAGAAACGGTTGATCCGGCTGTCGGGTTACAACCCTACCAAGCTCGTGCTTTGGCTTTCGGGTTGGGGTTGGAAGGAATACAGTTTAAAAATGCCGTCAAGTTTCTACTTAGTCTTTACAAAGCTTATGTAGATACCGATGCATCTATTGCTGAAATTAATCCTCTTGTTGTTACCAAAGAAGGGGATGTTATGGCACTTGACGCAAAAATGAATTTTGATGATAACGCTCTTTATCGTCATAAAGATATTTTGGAATATCGTGATTTGGAAGAGGAAGACAAACTCGAAATTGAAGCATCCAAATATAACCTTAATTATATCAAACTTGACGGTAATGTAGGCTGTATGGTTAACGGTGCCGGACTTGCAATGGCAACTATGGATATAATTAAACTTGCAGGAGGAGAACCGGCAAACTTTCTTGACGTTGGCGGTACGGCAAACAAAGAAACGGTTGCTGCCGGTTTTAAAATTATTTTAACCGACCCAAAAGTAAAAGCAATATTAATTAATATTTTCGGTGGTATTGTCAGATGCGACCGTGTAGCTCAAGGCGTTATTGATGCTGTAACCCAAGAAAAAGTTGAAGTGCCTATTATTGTTAGACTTGACGGTACTAATGCTGAAGAAGCCGCAATATTGTTGGCTAAATCCGACATGAACTTTGAAGTTGCTTCTACATTGAAAGAGGCTGCCGAGAAAGTTACGGCTGTTTTATCAAAATAGAAAAGCAACAGGTTAGTAATTATAAAGGGGCTGAATTCAGCCCCTTTTTTTATCCTATCTTAATTTTATTATCACCACGTTTAATAGTGGAAATCTTAAATGGTACGTAAGCGGGGCACCAATTAATAAAGCCGGTAAAAAGAGGGAGTAGACCAACTGTTCCCCACCAATTTTTTTCAATAATTCCCCATACAATAATAATTAAGCCCAGCAACAATCTTATCAGCCTGTCAACAGCTCCTACATTTTTTCTCATTATAAACTCCTTTTTTATTTATCCAAAATTTACAGAAATTAAATTTTAAATTATATCTTCATTTATTGTTATATTTACTTTAAGCAAAAATTTTCGGGGGGAAACAATATGAGTGATAAAGAGAAGATAGAAATTGAAGTGGATATCTCCAAACATCCGCTATATGTTCAACATCCTACATGTTCAAAGGGGCATTCTTTAAGTTGCGAAACGGTAAAAATTCACGATTATCCTTCTATCAAAGTAAAAGCTCGTTATAACGATAATGAGGGATTTATTTATATAGATCCCATATACGGCAGTTTCGACAATATTATTGAGGGAATGCATGTGCCAGAAGGAGAATTGTTGGAGCTTTTTTGTCCCGAGTGTGGGGAAAGTTTAACATCGCAGGGCGAAACTTGCCAAGTGTGCCTTTCTCCGATGTTTGTTTTTCATTTGCCTAATAACGGTATTGTGGAAGGGTGTTTAAAGAAGGGGTGTATGTTTCATAAATTAAAAATTGTTGACGGAGAAGAACAAGTGGCAAGATTGTTTGAAGAAAGGATGCTATTATAAAAAAGGAGGTGGTAAGACCTCCTTATATATTTACAAATCCGAAATAGAATCTATGCCTTCAGGCGGAGGCAAATAAAATCTTATTTTTTTTACTTCCCCGTTTTTTAATACAAGCTTATCAACTCGCTTATTAATTAAAACAGAATGTTCAATAAACAAATCATCATCAACAATAGAGCCGAAAAGGTAGCTTGTTCCTTTAATGGTTACGTTTTCCCCTATAAGCAAAGGGTGTTCATCACTTCCGGTCATGTTTACGCTTGATTCTATGCGGGAATTGTTCCCTATCTTAATATTTCCTTTAATAATATCGCCCCAAAAAATTTCGGAGTTATTACCGATGAGCATTGTTTGATGTTCAAATGTGGAAAGGTGAGCGTTTTCCGCAATCGAAACATTTTCTCCGAAAATAATGTTTCCGTTTAGGTAAACATTTTTTGAAAGTGTCAGGTTGTAATTTACTTTTACACCCTTACCCAAATAAACTCCCTTGCCAAGTTTTATATCAAGCGGACGACCCTTTTTGTCCAATTCGATAATATCTTTTACAACATCGTCATGAATGAAAAAATCGTCGGGGGCTTCAATTTCTATAATATCTTTTATTAATTCATAAGTTTGTTTGCGGGCAATATTTTCCATCTCCAACAAAACGGATTTATTATTAAAACCCATTAATACATGCTGGTCGTGCGGATTTACCGCACGTACTGTCAAACCGTTTTTATTGAATATTGAAATTAGATCGGTAATATAAATTTCTCCTTGTGCATTATTGCTGTCAATTTCGCTTAAAAGTTTTTTCATCTGTTTATAATCAACAGCGTAAACGCCGGAGTTAAATTCATTATTATTTATAAGTTCTTCTTTTGTGAAAGAGTATTTTTTGTTTTTAAAAGTTGTAATATAATCATCGGTAAGATTTAGGATATCTTTATGTTCAATAATTTCAATTACTTTCCCGAAATCATCTCCGGAGGGGTTTCCGTCAACATCAAATTTTTTTACACGTACAATTCTTCCGTACGAGTTATTTTGCGGATCTCCGTTATATAAGCCTGTAAGAACCATCATATCGGCTTTGGAGTTAATAAAACTGCGTTTAAAATCGGCAATTGTTTTACTGTCAATTAATCCCATATCTCCGGGTAAAATATAAACGGTTCCGTTATAATCGTTTTCAATTTTTGCAATGGCAATTTGTACAGCGTGTCCGGTCCCTTTTTGCTCTTCTTGATAAGCAAAAATTGTATGTGGTTTTGGGGAAATAGTTTGAATAACATCTTCGGCTTTTATTCCGACTACAATAATTGAATTTGCATTGCCAAGTCCGGCACAACTTGCTTCGGCAACCCTTTCCACAGTTGGTTTACCCCATATTTTATGAAGCATTTTTGATGTTTTGGATTTTATTCTTTTGCCGTGCCCCGCTGCTAAAATAACTACAGTTTCTTTTTTCGAATAATCAAACTTACTGTTTTGATTATTTATCAATTCGTAAATCTTTTCTTTTTCCATAATCTCTATTTAAAATTATTTGATTATGTAAGTTAATAATTAAAGCGCAATTTTGTATTATTGCAATATGAAATTTCTTTTTTGATAAAGAGCAAATAAAAATGAAAAAAATTTTATTAATCTTTGCAATTTTCTTCTCAGTGGTTGAATTTGTATTTGCCCAGGAAAGTGGCTTTGGTATCGGAATAATGTTGGGTGAGCCTTCCGGAATTGCGGGAAAATATTTTTTGGATAAAACAACTGCCATTGATTTTGGTGTCGGGACCGGTTTTTGGGGAAGTGGTTCCGGGTTTGCATTTCAAGCTGATTATGTTCAGGAAATTAAAAATTTAATTAAATGGAAATATAAATTACCTTTTTATTACGGTTTTGGTATTCGCACAAGATTTCCTTCCGGAAATTCGATGTATTTCGGAGTTAGGGGTGTTGCCGGGTTAATGATGTACGTAAAAAAATTACCGGTAGATGTTTTTTTTGAAATTGCTCCTTCATTCAGATTGCTTCCTACAACAGGCTTGGATTTAGATATGGCGGTTGGCGGAAGATATTATTTTAAAATTAAACCGCTATTTTGATAATTAAGATTAAACCTTATCGGGCAGTGTAAAAAGGAATTTACTTCCTTCCCCGAGCTTACTATTAATCCAAATTTTTCCGCCGTGTTTTTCCACAAATTCTTTACAAAGTATTAAACCGAGTCCCGTTCCTTTTTCCCCGTTTACGTTGGTTCCTATATACTTTATATCAATTTGTAACAGTTTATTTATGTTTTCTTCACTAATCCCAACGCCGGTATCACTAACGGAAATTTCGGTATTGTCGGCGATTGTTTTCGCATTAATTTCAACCGTACCTCCCGGTTTTGTAAAATTAATTGCATTGGAAACAAAATTACGAAGAATTGTTTTAACCATATTTTGGTCGCAGAAAACAGTTATTGTTTTATTAATATTATTTGTAAGAACAATTTCTGCTTGTTCTGCTTTTGGTTTGAAGATGTTTACTACTTCATCGGCAATTTCAAAGAGGTTATATTCATCAGGTTCAAAAACTATTTCTCCACGTTGTACGCGTGCCCAACCTAAAAGATTTTCTAAAAACGAATATAATTTTTTTGAACTATTGTGCAGCATTTGTGCGGTTTCCAATTTTTTTTCCGGTGAATCGTTGTTTCCCGGGTCTGCAAGAATTTTACTTAGACCCATTATTGAAAAAAAACTGTTTTTCAAATCATGAGAAATAATTGAAAAAAATCTGTCTTTACTGGCATTTAATTTTTTTAATTTCTCCTCCGATTCTGCCAATCTGTTTGAAAGGGAAACCAAGTCTTTTGCATTTTGCTCAAGTAATGTTAAATCTTCATCCAATAATTTATCGGCTTTGGAAGAGAAGAGAGAAAACACGGGGGGAGTTTTTGACAGCTCGGTTTTTTCCCCTTTGTTTTCCTTCAGCTCGTGGATTATCAAATAAAAATAATTTCTATTTTGAATTTTAATGGGAGTGGAACGAACAATTACGGATTTAATTTCTCCCGAAGAATTTTTTTGTTTGCTTTCAAAATAATCCCGGCCGTATTCTTTAGCCCGTTTATATTCCGCTTTAACTTCGTCTTCTTTTAAAACATTTATATCGAATATGGGTTTGCCGTGAAGTTCTTTTTCGGAATACCCGTAAAATTTTTGCGCCGCATTATTACTGTTAACTATTTTATTGGTTTCAATGTCAACCAACAACTTTATTGCATTATTATTCTTTAATATTCTGTCAAAAAATTTTTCTGTTTTTTTTATCTGGTCGGGTGTGGTTTTGCCGTTTGTATGTTTTGCAAATTCGTTTTTTATTATTTTTATTTCGTGGGCGGAAAATTTAAACATTTTCGGTTTCTTGTTATTATCAATATTTATTAATGGCAAAGATAATTAATAATTATGAATTACAAGTTATGAATGTTAAATTATTTTTGTTCTTTTATAATTGATATAAGCAAAAAGCTATCGGAATTTTTGATTTAAACAGAAAGTAATTTCTTGTAATTATTTTATTCTATTTCTATATTTGTAATCTGTATTTTTAAATAATGGCGAGGTAGCTCAGTTGGTTAGAGCAGTGGAATCATAATCCACGTGTCGGGGGTTCGAGTCCCTCCCTCGCTACAGTTTAGTTTTTAGGAGAATAATTAATGTATACGTTTTTAATTACAATTGAAATAATAATTTCGTTTTTACTTGTTATAGTAATTTTATTACAGTCAAGCAAAGGTGGCGGTATGGCCGGAATTACTGGGGGTGCCGCAGGCAATTTCGGAACAATGTTCGGTTCCAGAAGAACAGCTGATTTTTTAAGCAAATCCACTTGGTGGTTAGGCGGTACGCTTTTGGTTTTAGCTGTTGTAATAAATCTTTTCTTTTTGCCCGGACAAACAACAAGCGAGCAAAGAGAGAGTATTATTCAAAAGTCCGTTGAATCTCAAGCTCCAACTACACCGGCGCTTCCTGCCGTTCCAAGCGAAACAGAACAGGTTCCTTCGCAAACAACCGGAAATTCCGACACCAAATAATTTTTTTGATTAACAAAAAAGAACCTATCTTTTTCTAAGAAAAGGATAGGTTTTTTTGTATATTCACTTCCTTGATTTTTAAAATATGGAGAGAAAATGGCAAAAACAACAAAAAAGGTTATTAAGGCATATAACAATATAGACTTCCTAAATTCTGCGGGAGCAAGGGAGTTAAGAATTTTGGCTGAGTTTGTTGAACCTAAATTACGTTTCGCAAAAAACAAAATTGTTGATACAATTGTTTTTTTCGGTTCCGCAAGATTATTATCTGAAAAAGATGCCAGAAAGAAACTTCGCGAGTTGCGTAAAGAAGAGAATAAAAATTCCCGTAAGTATAAAATCGAATTGGCTAAAGCGGAGCAAATGTTAAAAATGTCCCGCTACTACGAAGAAGCTGTGGAACTGTCTAAACGTTTAACGGAATGGTCCATGAAATTATCTAAAGAAGAAAAACGTTTTATTATTTGCAGCGGCGGCGGTCCGGGTATTATGGAAGCTGCAAATAAAGGAGCAAGATTAGCCGGCGGAGATTCTATCGGTTTAAACATTTCCATTCCGTTTGAGCAATTTAGTAACGATTATTTACGTCCGGAGTCAACATTTGAATTTCATTATTTTTTCATGAGAAAATTTTGGTTTATCTATCTTGCAAAAGCCTTAATTGTTTTCCCGGGCGGGTTTGGAACCATGGACGAGTTTATGGAAGTGCTAACTCTTATCCAAACCAAAAAGATAAAGAAAAATATGAAAGTAATTATTTATGATGAAGCATTTTGGAGAGAGATAATTAATTTTGATAAACTCGTGGAATTTGGTACAATAAGTAAAAAGGATTTAAAACTTTTTGATTTTTGTAATACAATTGATGACGCTTTTGAAAAAATCACGACGCACTTTACAAAATACTATTTAAAATAAAAAAAACCCCTCAAATATTGAGGGGTTTGTAACTTTAGCGATCTCTGCGAGACTCTTTATACGCTCTTCTTTTCGCTTTAATGCGTTCCATCCTTTTTTCAATAGACGGCTTAATAAAATACTGACGTTTTTTGTATTCTTTCAAAACGCCGGATCTTTCATATTTTTTTTTGAAGCGTTTAAGAGCTCTGTCAATATTCTCATTTTCCGAGAGAATAATTCCAACCAAAGTTATCACCTACCTTTCAGTGGTTTTTTTATGAAATTGAAACTCAAATTTAAGCAATTTATTTAAAATTTAAAAATCTTATATTTGCAGTTACATATCAAAATTTATTGTAAGGGAAAAGATGAAAATTTTAGTAACCGGTGGTGTCGGCTATATTGGCAGTCATACAGTAATCCAGTTAATAGATGCAGGGTACGAAGTTGTTATTGTTGATAATTTAAGTAACAGTAAAATAGAAGCTCTAAATCGAGTGGAAAAAATTACAAATAAAAGAATAGCTTTTTATAAAGCGGATTTATTAAATAAAGAAAAACTTACCGAAATATTTATAAATGAAAATGTTGATGCCGTTATTCATTTTGCGGGATTAAAAGCTGTGGGTCAATCCGTTAAAATGCCTCTTTATTACTACAAAAACAATTTAATAGGAACTCTTAATTTACTTGATATAATGCAAACAACAAATGTTAAAAATTTAGTGTTCAGTTCTTCAGCAACGGTATACGGAGATCCGCACAAAGTTCCTATTACGGAAGATTTCCCTCTTTCGGCTACAAATCCTTACGGCAGAACAAAATTAATGATTGAAGAGATTTTAAGAGACTTATATATATCCGATAAAAATTGGAACATTGCTATTTTGCGATATTTTAATCCTGTTGGAGCTCATCAATCCGGAACAATCGGAGAAGACCCTAACGGTATTCCTAATAATTTGATGCCCTTTATTACTCAAGTTGCTGTGGGCAAACGAGAATTTTTATCGGTTTTCGGGAATGATTATCCTACTGTTGACGGTACGGGAGTGCGGGATTATATCCATGTTGTGGATTTAGCTGACGGGCATTTGAAAGCTTTGGAAAAATTAAAAACAAATCCCGGATGTGTTGAATATAATTTGGGAACGGGGAAGGGTTATTCCGTTCTTGAGGTTGTTAAAGCATTTGAAAAAGTATCGGGTAAAAAAATACCTTATAAAATTGTAGAAAGGCGTTCCGGCGATATTGCGGCTTGTTACGCAAATTCCGAGGCCGCAAAGCAAGAACTGGGGTGGAAGGCTAAATACGGTATTGAAAAAATGTGTGAGGATGCTTGGCGTTGGCAATTGCAAAATCCAAACGGATATTCTAAATAATTTACACAAAACTCTCAAAATATTTTTTATTTAAAATGTTTCATGTTTAATTTTTTAATTATATTCTTGAGTTTTTCATGTCGAAGTAATAATTTGCATTCACTATAAATTTTTACTTTCTTAGATGCTTATAAAAAGATTTTTGATATTTTTTTCTTTCCTTTTTTTCTTTCAACAACAAAGCGGGTATGCTGAAAACAAGATAGCTTGTCCTAAAAGCATGTTTTACGGCAATACGGGGGGAATAAAAGGAGTTATTGTTGATGAACATGGTAAACCGCTTTTTTCTGCAAATGTAATATTATTGGGTACAACCTACGGTGCGGCTACTAATTTTAAAGGTGAATACAGATTGGCAAATATTCCTCCCGGTAACTATAAGTTAAAAGTTTCTTATGTGGGATATAAAAAAATAGTTAAGAATATTGAAATTATAGCAAACAGATTTTTTAAGCTGGATTTCAAATTGGAACCGGAAGTATTTCAAGTGGGAGGAATAACCGTTACGGCAAAAGAAGATTTGCTTCCTACTCAAACTGCAACCAAAACTGATATCAGTTCCGGCGAGATTGAACATTATCAAGCTACAAATCTCGGTGATGTTTTGGACCTTGTTCCGGGAGTTCAAAAATCGCAGAATCCGGGTATAAACAAAACAAGTCAAATAGCAATAAGAGGGGATGAAACGGACAGGCTCTCGGCTTTCGGTACAAAAGTAATTATTGACGGTGAACCCGTTTCAAATAATGCCAATATGCAGTTTGAAGCGTTAACAGGAGCAAAATTTGGTGTTAACAGTATGGGGGGCAGTGTTGATTTACGAACTATTCCTGCCGACAATTTGGAATCGGTGTCGGTTATTTCCGGTATGCCGTCGGTACGCTACGGCGATTTTTCCAACGGAATAATTGAACTGAAAACCAAAATGGGGGTTCATCCCCACAGAATAAAAATAAAACATAACCCTCGTACAACAGAAGCTAACTTGGGAGGCGGGTTTCCCATAGGAAGCAGTTCGTTAAGTTATAATCTTAATGCCGCCCGCAGTCAAAGAGATTTGCGTATAACCGGAGATGAATATACAAGGCTTACAGGACAGTTGGTTTATTCAACGCTTCATTCTTCTGTATGGAAAGCAAGTTATAAGTTAAAAGGACAAGCAATCCACGATGAAGAAGAGCCGAAAAACAGTCTTTTGCAAACCAATAATTATAATCGCGGTTATGGAATTGGATTTAATACCTGGGGAACTTGGAGACCTTTTAATGAGGTTTCCAAATTTACTTATAATGCCTATCTTAATTGGAAAAAGATTGATTCCCGAAAAAGCAAGTTGGTTGCAAATTATGTTATTACTCCCGAAGGCGATACTCTTGCCTCATATACGGGAGTGCTACATAACAAAGGAAACGAATGGACTTCCGGCGGAAGATTGGAGTGGCACAATGTTTTTTTTACCGGCGATTATATTCATAATTTCCTTGTCGGATTAGAAGGGGAATATGATAACAATACCGGCGAAGGTGTTGTCTTCGATACCCTTTTCAATTATTACGGGGTCGAATCAAAAAAACGCCCTTACAGTTTCGATGATGTTCCTGGGCAATTTCTTTTGTCTTTTTATGCCGAAGACAAGTTAACCGGTCATTTTTTATGCGATTTTTCTTTGATGTTCGGTTTCCGCTACGAAATGTATAGACCGTATGCTTTTAATATCGGCGGTTTATGGGGAGACGGGGATTTGGTTAAATCTCATCAGGGAACATTTTTTAATCCGCGTATAAGTTTGTTAATGTATCTTTCCAGCAAAAACCAATTACGAATTAACTTCGGCAGCAGTTCGAAATCTCCGGCAATGAGTACGTTATATCCTCCGGAAACAGTATTTAATTGGAGAAATCCTGCAACGGGAAATATTGAAACTTTTAGGTACAATACTTGGGTGCCGGATTTACAAGGTTATAAAACAACGCAATACGAAATTTCTTACGACCATAAGTTCTTTAATTCACTTGGTGTTTCGTTAACCGCTTATTATCGTTCTCGTAAAAATTCTCCCAAATCGCTTCCTCAGCCGGTTTTTAAAGAGATTAATGATAACGGAAAAATATATGCGCAGTATGTAGATAAATATTATCTTTCGCAAAATTTAGGTGAATATATAAGCAAAGGGCTTGAATTTACGCTACGTACCGCAAAAATAAAACCTCTTAATATGAATTTTAAAGTTACCGGAGCTTTTACTTATAATAAAACGCCGAGTACGGGATATTCATACAGCGTTGTTCCCGATACCTCGATAGGCCAATATCCGAATTATAAAGTGCATACTTCCGTGGGCGATACTTTAATTGGCTGGACATACCCTCAATCGGGGCAATGGAAAGACAAATTTCAGATTAATTACTATATAAAATATACTAACAAAACTTTAGGCTTGTGGGTTACTTTGCGTGCCGAACAATTGATTACCGATAGATATCAATTTTTTAACTTACAACCGGTTGATTATAATAAACTTTCCGATAATGCAAAAGAGGTGCGGGATTATTATGAAACCATAATAGTTAAACCCCCTAAGTGGCTCTTTAGCTTTAACGTTTCAAAATCATTATTCAAAGGTGCCGAGGTTTCGTTTTACGTAAACAATTTTATGGATGACCCGGCTATTTGGAGCAGATATCATGTCCCTTCCAAAATGACAATGGAAACAATAAGAAACCCAGAACTTTTTTACGGGCTGGAATTTAGTATGATACTCTAATTTAGAATAAATTATGAAACACGTTTTACTTTACATATCGTTTGTTGTTCTTTTCATCTCTTGTCAAGAAAAGCCGCCTACACAAGTTGACGGAAATGCTGAAATTAGAACATTGGCTTTATGGGATACCTCTTCGGTCGATTCCGTGCATCACTATATTCCTTTGGCAAATGCAAAAATGATTTTAACTTCCGAATACGGTGTTATGATTAATTACACAAATGCGGAAGGATATATGATTTTAAACGGAATACCTTCGGCAACTTATCAAATTTCCGCTCGAGGTGTTCATCCTGATGATTCGAATATATTAATTGTAGGTAATATTAAAAATGTGGAAATAAAAAGCGGGGTAGTTGTAACGGATACAATTATTGCCAAACCGGTTTCTTCCACAGGAATTGCCATTAACGAATTATATGTAGGCGGACCGGTAAATAATATTTATTTCTTTTACGATCAATTTATTGAATTATATAACAGTAGTGACGAAATAAAATATCTTGACGGAATGAATGTTTTCAGAGTTTCCGGTACTCGTGCCCTTTGTTCGGACTGGCATTCTCCGCAACTCGGTAATCCCGGTTCCGATTGGGGGGAA
>Ga0256913_10001406_pt1 | contig 12367 bp, 10 predicted proteins | sample Axial_MatmetaG_FD_185970 | JGI IMG/M metagenome (GOLD analysis project Ga0256913, IMG submission 185970) | Deep-sea worm associated microbial mat communities from Axial Seamount, Juan de Fuca Ridge, Pacific Ocean - Axial_Mat | ecosystem: Environmental > Aquatic > Marine > Oceanic > Microbial...
CGCCGCGCCCGTTGATTAAAACAATCGTGAAAGTAGTTGCGCCAAAGATAGGGGAAACCGTTTACGACGGAGCGGTTGGCTCCGCAGGCTTTCTCGTGGAAGCGTTTCAATTTATGAAGCAAAGTAAAAAACTATCGACAGCCGATATTGAAACTTTACAGAGAAAAACTTTTTACGGAAAAGAGAAAAAATCGCTCGCTTATATTATCGGAATTATGAATATGATTCTTCACGGAATTGAGGCGCCGAATATTATTCATACAAATACGCTTGCGGAAAATTTGGCGGACATTCAGGAAAAAGACCGTTACGACGTTGTTCTTGCAAATCCTCCTTTCGGCGGGAAAGAGAGAGCGGAAGTGCAGCAGAATTTCCCTATTAAAACAGGCGAAACGGCGTCGTTGTTTCTTCAGCATTTTATAAAAATATTGAAAGCCGGCGGCAGAGCGGGCGTTGTAATTAAAAATACTTTTTTAAGCAATACGGATAACGCCTCAATCGCTTTAAGAAAAGAATTGCTGAATAACTGCAATTTGCATACGGTTTTGGATTTGCCGAGCGGAGTGTTTCAAGGGGCGGGAGTTAAAACCGTAGTCCTCTTTTTTGAAAAGGGAAAGCCAACACAAAAAACTTGGTTTTATCAATTAAATCTTGATAGAAACTTAGGCAAAACAAACCCACTAAACGAAAAAGATTTAGCCGAATTTGTAGAACTGCAAAAGACAAAAGCAGAAAGCGAGAACTCTTGGACGGTAAATATGGCTTCGATAGACTCAGCCACATATGACCTTTCAGTTAAAAACCCGAACACTCCCGAAGAAGCCCCTTTGCGTGAACCAAAAGAGATTTTGCAGGAAATAGCCGAATTGGATAAACAAAGTGCTAAAATCCTTAACTCAATTTCGGAGATGTTATGAAAAATGAAATAGTAATATATCAAACAAAAGAACTTATCCAACATATCGAAGTAAGAATTGAAGCCGAAACCGTATGGCTTAATAAAGAACAAATTGCTTCATTATTTAGGCGTGATAGAAGTGTGATTAGCCGGCACATCAACAATATTTTTAAAGAAGGTGAATTGCAAAGAGAAAAGGTATGTGCATTTTTTGCACACACCACTCAATTCACTATGTTGTAATAAGGAAAATTATGAACAAAAAGAATCAAATAATTACAATAGATAGTATCCAAAATAGAATTCTTACTGTTCGTGGCAAACAAGTTATGCTTGATAGTGACCTGGCTGAACTTTACGATGTTTCTACAGGAAGATTAAACGAACAAGTAAAAAGAAATATTGAGCGTTTTCCACAAGACTTTATGTTTCAACTAACAAAAAATGAGTGGAATGAAATTTCTTTAAGATCGCAAAATGCGACCTTAAACACCGGAAGAGGAAGACACCGCAAATACCTTCCGTTTGTATTTACAGAACAAGGAGTTTCTTCATTGTCAGGAGTTTTGAAGAGTGAAATAGCCGTTAAGGTCAATATTGCCATTATGCGTGCATTTGTTGGAATGAGAAAATTCCTGATGGAGAATGCAACGGTATTTCAGCGGCTTGATAAGATTGAATTAAAGCAATTGGAGACTGATAAAAAGGTTGGCTCTATCATAAAAGCACTTGAAGACAAAAGCATAAAACACAACCAAGGTATATTCTTTAACGGACAAGTATTTGATGCATACACCTTTGTTTCCGATTTAATACGCTCGGCAAAAAAGTCAATTATTCTGATAGATAATTATATTGACGATACCGTTTTAACACACTTTACTAAACGGGAAAAGAGCGTGAGTTTCACCATTTTTACTAAAAACATCTCAAAACAACTAAAACTTGACATAGAAAAGCACAATGCTCAATATGAGCCAGTTACCGTAAAAGTATTCACAGATGCCCACGACCGTTTTCTGATTATCGACGAAAAAGATTTTTACCACTTTGGGGCAAGTCTTAAAGATTTAGGGAAAAAATGGTTTGCTTTTTCTAAAATGGATATTTCTTCCGTTAAGATCTTGGATAAAGTTAATGAATTGAAAATGGAGAATTGACAATGAATAATAAGAATAATTCTCAATTGTCAATTGTTAATTATCAATTAAATAAAGGCGATGCCCTGAGCTTGCCGAAGGGGTGGGAAATAAAGAAGTTGGGTGAAGTCTGTGAATTTCAAAATGGGAAAGCACATGAAAAAATTATTGATAAAAAAGGCAAGTATATTCTTATTAACTCAAAATTTATTTCATCTAATGGCGAAAAATATAAAAAGACTAAAGAACAATTAAAACCTTTATTTAAAGGAGATATTGTTTTCGTAATGAGTGATGTTCCAAATGGCCAAGCGTTAGCAAAATGTTTTCTTGTTGACAAAAATGATTTTTATACATTAAATCAACGAATTTGTGTAATTAGAACAAATCGATTTGATAAAAAATATTTGTTTTATCATTTAAATAGACATAAATACTTGTTAAGTTTTAATAATGGTGAAAATCAAACTAATTTGAGAAAAAATGATATTTTAAATTGTCCTTTAATTCTCCCCCCACTCCCCGAACAAAAGCGGATAGTTTCCATTCTCGACCGTGCTTTTGAAACCATAGACCAAGCAAAAGCCAATGCCGAACAAAACCTTAAAAATGCCAAAGAAATTTTTGAGAGTTATTTGCAAGGCGTGTTTGAGAATAATAGTTGCAAAAAGGAGCAAATTAAACATTTAACCAGCCTTGTAACAAAAGGTTCTTCGCCTAATTGGCAAGGAATTAATTATGTTGATAATGGTGGTATATTCTTTCTTACAAGTAAAAATGTTGGTGAAGGTGAATTATTGCTTAATAACAAAAAGTATTTAGAAGAAAAATTTAATGATATTCAAAAGACTTCTATATTGCAAACAGGTGATGTTCTTACTAATATAGTTGGTGCTTCAATTGGTCGTACTGCTATTTTTGATTTAGAAGAAATTACAAATATTAATCAAGCAGTTTGTTTGATGAGATGTATCCCAGATAAAATTTACAATTATTATTTAATGTATTTGCTTAATTCACCATTCTTTAAAAATATATTACACGACAATGAAGTAAACAATGCAAGAGCAAATTTAAGTTTAACTTTCTTTAAAAATTTATTAATTCCATTACCTGCATTATCTGAACAAATAAAAATTGTGGAAACAATTAAAAAAATTTCAGCAGAAACCAAAAAATTGGAAAAGATATATCAAAAGAAAATTGAAGATTTGGAAGAATTGAAAAAGAGTATTTTGCAAAAAGCGTTTACGGGACAATTGTAAATTAATAATTGTTAATTATAAATTATTTTGGGGGAGAGAATGGGGTAAATATTGTAAAGGAAAAAAGTTTTGGATTTGCCGTTCGAATTATAAAATTATATCAATATATTAAATCCGGAAAGAAAGAATTTGTGCTTTCGAAACAATTATTACGTAGCGGAACATCTGTAGGAGCAATGATTAGAGAAGCGGAACATTCGGAAAGCAGAGCGGATTTTATTCATAAAATGGCAATTGCTCAAAAAGAAATAAATGAAAGCATTTATTGGCTTGAATTATTAAAAGAAACAAACTATTTGGACGCAAAAGAATTTGAAAGTATAAATAAAGATGCAATTGAATTAATTAAATTAATCACAAGCATAATAAAAACAACGAAATCAAAATTAAACAATTAACCATTTACAATTAACAATTGATAATTATCATTATGAACGAATCGGAAACAAGAGCGGAACTGATAGATCCTAAACTAAAACAAGCCGGTTGGGGCGTTATTGAAAGTTCAAAAATTCTGCGCGAACGAGACGTTTGCAAAATTACGGAAGGAAGAATACAAGTAGGCGGGGGAAGAAAGAAACCTTTGATAGCAGATTACATTCTTATTTACAAAGGAATTAAACTTGCCGTAGTTGAAGCCAAAAGCGATGAGCTGGAAGTAGGCGAAGGAGTTGCGCAGGCAAAACAATACGCCCAAAAATTAAATTTGGATTACACATATTCCACAAACGGGAAAGAGATTTACCAAATTTGCATGAAAACCGGAGAAGAAAAATTAATTGATAATTTTCCTTCGCCGATAGAATTATGGGAAAAAGTATATCCAAAGACTGCGGGCGAGCTTGCCGAACACACCGAAGCGTGGAGAGATAAATTCGCTTCCGTTCCTTTTGAAAACAAAAGCGGAACTTGGCAGTTAAGGTATTATCAAGAAATAGCGGTAAGAAACACTCTTGAAGCGATTGCACATAATAAAAACCGCATTTTGCTTACTCTTGCTACGGGAACGGGAAAGACGGCAATTGCATTTCAAATAGCGTGGAAACTTTTTCATACAAGATGGAATCTTACGGCAACAAGCGCTGAAACGGAATATGTGTCGAGACGACCGAGAATTCTGTTTCTTGCCGATAGGAATATTCTTGCGGATCAAGCGTATAATGCTTTTTCATCTTTCCCCGATGACGCAATGGTAAGAATACGTCCAGAAGAGATAAGGAGAAACGGAAGAGTTCCCACAAACGGAAGTATCTTTTTTACAATCTTTCAAACTTTTATGTCAGGCTCGGATTCAGAAGGAAAACCGGAGCCGTATTTCGGAGAATATCCGCAAGACTATTTTGATTTCATAATTATTGACGAATGTCACAGAGGCGGAGCAAACGACGAAAGTAATTGGAGAGATATTTTGGAATATTTTTCTCCCGCGGTTCAGCTCGGATTAACGGCAACGCCCAAGCGCGAACACAATGTTGATACTTACAAATATTTCGGAGACCCGGTTTATATTTATTCTCTTAAAGAAGGAATTAACGACGGCTTTTTAACGCCTTTCAAAGTAAAGCGAATTAAAACTACTATTGACGATTACATTTACACAAGCGATGATTATGTCATAGAAGGCGAGATAGAAGAAGGGAAATTATACACCGAGCCGGATTTTAATAGAATTATTGAAATAAAAGAACGCGAAGCGAAGCGCGTTAAAATATTTATGGATGAAATAAATCAGAAAGAAAAAACAATTGTATTCTGTGCTACGCAAGCTCACGCCGCCGCGGTAAGAGATTTAGTGAACCAATACAAAGTTAGCAGCGACCCGGACTATTGTGTGCGTGTTACGGCTAACGACGGCGAAATAGGAGAACAGTTTTTAAGAGAGTTTCAAGACAACGAAAAAACAATTCCTACAATTCTTACGACTTCGCAAAAACTTTCAACAGGCGTTGACGCAAGGAATATTAGAAACATTGTTTTAATGCGCCCGATAAATTCAATGATAGAGTTCAAACAAATAATCGGGAGAGGTACACGACTTTTTGACGGAAAAGAATATTTTACGATTTACGATTTTGTTGACGCTTATCATCATTTTTCCGATCCGGAATGGGACGGCGAACCGATTGAACCGACTGAGACAAAGGAAGATGAACCTAATAAAAGACGAAAGGTAAAAGAGGATCAAGAGGGATATGAAACAGAAAAGAAAAATAAAATAAAAGTAAAATTAAGAGACGGCAAGGAAAGAGAAATTCAACACATGATAGCGACATCTTTTTGGAATGCTGACGGAAAACCGATTCCAGCAGAAGAATTTTTGGAAAATCTATTTGGTGAACTGCCCAACTTTTTTAAGGATGAAGATGAGTTAAGAAATATTTGGAGCGATCCGAGAACAAGAAAAACACTTCTCGAAAAATTAGACGAAGCCGGTTACGGTAAAGAAGAACTGGAAACACTTCAAAAACTTATTGATGCTGAAAAAAGCGATTTGTTCGATGTGTTGGAATATGTGTTCAACAGTGATATAAAACCTATCACGAGAGAAGTAAGAGCTACAAGAGCAAAAGCTACAATTTTTACACTCTTAAATGATAAGCAAAAAGAATTTATTGATTTTGTTTTAAGCAAGTATGTTGAAGCGGGCGTTGACGAATTAGCCCAAGAAAAACTGCCGTTATTATTAACAGCAAAATATGAATCGTTGGAAGATGCAATGGGAATCTTGGGAAACGTTGAAAATATAAGTTCGTTGTTTATAGAATTTCAGAAATATCTTTACGAAATAAAGGTTGCATAATTTATAGGTCTTAGTTTTAATAACAACAAATTAAACCCATGATAGGAGCAACTACGTAAAAACAAAAGTTTGCAATGAATAGTAATTATACTATTACATTTTTATTTGAGAAGTATCATTTTCTTAGTTTCAAAAAAATTGTCACTTTGCAATGTATAAAAATATACGCCGCTTGCTAAACTTGTCGCATCCAACATAACCGAATGAATTCCTTTTTCTCTTATCTCATTTTCAATAATCATTATTTCCTTTCCCAAAGCATCCAATATTTTAATCGTTACAAATTCTTTGTGTGAAAGGGAATAAGTAATGATAGTTGAATTGTTGAAAGGATTCGGGAAGTTTTGGAGTAAGAAAGGTGTATCGGGAATTTCTGGGGAAATCGGTTCTTTAATTCTGACAGCAGCATCACTTATAACATACACTCCGCGGCTATGCCCGACATAAATATTTTCATCTTTACCGATGACCGGTTGCGATTCTGGTTGATTGCCACTACCGCCTTCTTCATTTGTGCCGGAGATTGTCCAAATCAATGTGCCATCGTTTGGTAGAAATGCTTTTATTTTGTTCCCATTATTGCTGTCTTTACATAACAAATAAATAATTCCATTCTTATCAGTTATTGGAGTTCCTTCGTAGTAGTAATAGTGTCCGCTTACGGTTTCCCAAATTTTAACGCCGTTAAAATCAAAAGCATAAAGCGTATCATTTGCTGACGCTACATATACGTGGTTATTTAATTCGTCAATTGCTGTCCAACCAGGATTACCACTTTGTCCAACGTAAGCAGTCCATAAAACACTACCACCTGAAGAAATTGCATATAATGAGTCGCTGTTTGTTGCATAGATTGTTCCATCCGAACTAACTGAAGGTCTATGTGGACATACAGAATGTGAAGCAAATGGGCATGCCCATATATCGCTTCCCGACGAAGCACTTAATGCAATCAAATTGGGGCTGGCGAATAGGTACAAAGTTGCTCCATCTGGAGAAAGTGCGACTTGATTGACTAAACTTGAAAAGTTGCGACTCCATTTAATGTTACCATCATAGGCAATTGCTTGAACAGAACCAGCAAAAAGAATGTAGATAGTGCCGTCGTTTCCAACTATAGGAATACCTCGTCCATATTCTCCTAGATTTTCTGTTTCCCATCTTAATTCTCCGGAGTTTGTAGCAAAAGCTAAAAGACGGTTCCCGTTATAATCAAATATAAAAACACTTTCCCCATATAACGCTGGATGTGATAAACCCCAACCGTTAATCTCAACATCAACATTTTTCTTCCAAAGAATATTTAAACTCTTATCGAGTGCGTAAAGCGTATCATTTTTACTAACAGCGAAAATCTTTCCGTCTTTTCCTATAACCAAAGGAGACTCAACTATATAACTCAACATGATATTTTGAATTATACTTGGGGTTTCATTAGGTCCGTTAAAAATGCTTTGACCTGTGTTTTGTGGGTTGTTCCTTGACATAGGCCAGACCTCATCTTGAGCTTCAAGTTGAATCAAAAGGGAAAATAAGAAGACGAACAGTATAAGAAAAAAATTGATTATTTTTCCTAACATAGTAACCGTATGTTTCATGGCTTCTTCTCCTTATTAGTTGAAAATAAATTTTAATACTACTCTGAACAGCATTTTATTTTTGAGATAAATTGAATTCAAAATAATATATCAAACCGAGATTGTGCCATAGGAAAAAGGAATTATTAAACAGGAAAGAAAAATGGGGGTCAAGGTATCTATCAATTTAAGAAAAATATTTCTAATAATTCCACAGATGATTTTTGAGAACAAAAATGTTTTAAAATATATTATTTATTAAATATTGTCATACGGAAATAAGTATGGAAAAAATGGTTATGCAACAGATAAAAAATATGGTCGGAGATAAATGGAATTACAAGATAATAATAACCATGTATTCCCAAAATAATACTTTTGTTTACTTGAAAAATGATAAGGAAATTTCCTTTTAATTTCAAGTTATTTTCGTAAAACTAACATTTCAAAAATTACATTAATAATTTTGAAGAAATCAACATTGTAGGTAAAGCACAAGTTTCTTAATTTGTTATAACAATCGGAACAGTTGCTTGCATTTTAAATAATTGCATAATGATGTTAAAGCATTATATAATTAAAAAATTACTTTTATTAGTATATTTTATAAAATTATAACATAAATGATAAAAGCAAAATGACATTCAAACCTAAAAAAGATTTACTTTATGGAATAATTATTTGGATAGGTCCACTGATCTTAATCCCATTTTTATCCTTCTACTATTCACTAGAATTATTGATCGTATTTATTGCCTCAATACTTTTGTCGTTATGGATCTGGTTTAGTACAGAATACCGGATTGAGGACAATGAGCTGTATATAAAAAGTTGGGTATTGAGAAAGAGGATAAAACTTTCTGACATAATGGCTATTAGAAAAGTTGAAAATATTTACTCATCATACGCTTTGTCAGTTAAGCGTTTGGAGATAGATGTTAAATCCTTTGGGAAAACATTTATTGCTCCAGACGACTTTGATAATTTTATTAATGAAATTAGGAAAAAGAATTCAAATATAATGTTTAATGATTAACATCATTTATGTAAGTTTACTGTAGTAAAATATTTAATATTTGAGGAGATATGAAAAAGGTAATTGCTGTTATTATTCTTTTATTATTTGTGAGTTGCTCATCGCAGTATATTGTACGATATGAATATACACTAGAAGATGTTAGTCCTAGTGATAATGCCACTTTTGATAATACTCTATACGGTAGATATAAATATCTCTACAACGACAAAGATATGGAATTGTATTTTGATATCGCTCCTTATGAAATTGGATTGTTCATTAAAAACATTGATCATGATACGTTGAGAATTATTTGGGACAAAGCCTATTTGGAAACGGAATTTAATGGGAATGAAAAATTCAAGTTAACTCACACAAATAGGGAACAGGAATATATTAGTCTGAAAGACACAACCAAAGATAATTATCAAAAATTAAAAATCATAAAAAGACTTCAGGAAACTGATAAATCTTACCACACAAAACCAACCATTATTTTGCCCGGTGATTCTTTTGTAGATAGAATTCATAACTCCGAGAAGAAGGATTTTTATCCGTATGTTATTAGTAAAAATGAATCTTTTGAAAGTATTACGGAACGGTTGAAAAATAAAAATATAATATTACATCTTCCTATCAGAGTTAATAACAATTTAAAGAATCTTATCTTTACAATAAAAGTCGAAGATATATATAAAATTCAGCAAGATTAAATTCTAAGGGTTGCCTGTTTATCTATGTATTAAATTCTGAATATCACTATTGTCACAAATATCCATTTTTTAATTTGACAAAATAAATATTTTTTATATATTTAGTTAGTGAATATTAACTAACATTACAAAGTAAAATGACAGACAGACAAAACGAGATAATAAATGCATCAATAACCCTAATTGCAGAAAAGGGGATTCAAGGTTTAACAATTAAAAATCTAGCTCACGCAATTAATGTTACTGAACCCGCTTTATATAGGCACTTTAAAAATAAGACGGCAATTCTTTTAGCTATTCTTGATAGTTTCAAAAATATAATGCCTGAAGCTTCAGGTATTATTAGCATGGATAACAAATCCTCAATTGAAAAAATACGTTCTATTTTTAGGGAATATTTCAAAAGATTTTCTGAAACACCTGAACTTGTATCAGTCATATTTTCGGATGAAATATTTAAGAATGAAAAAAAACTATCGGAAAAGATTGCCTATTTAATTGGGAAAAATGAAGAATTATTTAGCAAAATAATTAAAGATGGACAAAAAGCTAATGAAATAAGAACCGATATTAACGGCAAACATATTGCTATTGTTATAATGGGTTCATTACGTCTTATCGTTAAGAGATGGGAATTAAGTGGTTATGCTTTCGATCTTAAAAAAGAAGGGGATAAGTTGTTTAATTCTGTAAAACTAATGATAAGTAAATAATTTTTTTAATAGATATAGTTAGTTAACATTAACAAACATAAATAAAGGAATATCAATGGAAAAAATACTTAACAAACTACTGAAAGTTCCGTATTTGGTATTGGGATTAATTCTCATTATCACTGTTTTGTTCATTTTCCCAATGAAGGAAAATACAAGGATGGAAACCAATCTGGATAAATATATGCCTGAAGATCATCCGGCATTTATTTATAGTGATAAAGCGGAGAAGTGGTTTCATATTCAAGATGGAATTATTATTGCCATCGAGAATAAATCTGGGGTATATAATTCCGAAACTTTGGACATAGTTAAAAAGCTCACAAAAAAGCTTCAGAAGTTCAATGAAATAGAAAAAGCAGATGTAACATCACTGTACACAGCTGATAATATTGTGGGTACGGAAGATGGAATGGATGTTAAGGCTTTCTATAAGAAAGTACCGAAAACTCAAGAACAACTTGATGAATTAAAAAAGAAAGTTGAATCGAATGAAATGGTTTTTGGCAGACTGGTATCTACAGATGAAACTGTTACTGTTGTAATTGCTGGGATTAATGATAATGTCTTCACTCAGGAATTCTATCAGAAAATACTAAAAACCGCCAAAGAATTTGAAACGGATAATAATAAATTATACGTCGCAGGACGACCTATTGTTGAAGGAACAATGGCTTTACTTGGTCCGGCAGATATGAAAAAGATGGTTCCTATCGTTTTGCTTGTAATTACTCTTGTTCTGTACTTTACATTACGTAGTATTAAGAGTACAATTCTTACAATGCTTGTGGTATTCTTCAGTACTATTTGGGCATTCGGATTGATGGCAACAGTGAACATCCCAATATATGCGGTCTCCACAATGATACCTGTTATGCTTATAGCAATAGGGGTGGCAGACGGAATTCATCTCTACAGCCATTTACACCTTTATATGCGTAAGCATCCTGATACGACAAAGATTGACGCAGTTAAGGATATGCTTAAACATATGTGGTCGCCGGTTGTAATGACTTCCGTTACCACAGCTGTTGGATTTATCTCATTGCTTACATCACAAGTCTATCCTATCAAATACTTCGGTATTTTTACTGCTTTCGGTGTAATGGTTGCAATGCTTTTTTCACTGGTTTTAATTCCTGCTGGTATTATGGCGTTTGGTCTTCCTAAATTCAAGGAGAAAAAGAAAAAATCTGATGATAAGCATTCAGACCAATTGGCGTATGATATTGCAGAAAAGGTTCTAAAGCACAAATACTTAACAATATTTGTAACTATTATTATTGTAGTCATTTCAATATATGGAATGACAAAAGTATGGATCAACTCGAGTTTCTTAGAGAAATTTGAGAAGGATAGTGATATTGTTTTAACTGATAAGTTCATCAATGAACACTTCGGTGGAACATCAACATTGAATTTAATACTGGATAGTAAAAAGGATGATGCTTTCAAGAATCCGGCTGTATTAAAATTAGTTGATAAAATGCAGGAAACTGTTGATGGTAATCTTAAAGTTGTTGGTAACTCATTCTCATTAGCAGATTATCTGAAAAGAATGAACAAAGTAATGCATGCTGATAAGGAGGAGTATAACACAATTCCCGATAATCAAGACTTAATCGCTCAGTATCTTCTGTTATACGAAATGTCAGGTGATCCTGATAACTTGTGGAAAGTGGTAACAGAAAGTTATAATAAGGCAAATATAACTTTCCAATTGAAGAGTGATAACTCAAAAGCAATAAACGCTGCTTTGGATCAAATCCATAAATTTGAGGATGATTTCAAAAAGCTTGGTGTTGTTATGAATTATGCCGGCTCCGGTTACAAAGCTCTTGTGTTTACCGATCTTATTCTTGAAGGACAAATTATAAGTCTTATTATGTCATTAATAATTGTGATAGTTCTTCTTGCGATCATGTTCAAGAATTTCATGCTCGGTTTAATTGGTTCCGTGCCAATCATGATAACGGCTGTTATAAGTTTCGGAATTATGGGATGGTTTGGTATTCCGCTTAACTCAACTACGGCACTGTTATCAAGTATAGCGATAGGAATTGGAATTGACTATGCTGTTCATCTGATTGAGCAGTATAAAATTAATTCATCTTGTGGCGATAAGGACTTAACTGTGAAAAAGACAATGGCACATTCCGGAAGAGCTATTATGTTCAATGCGGTTGTTGTAATTGCCGGATTCCTGGTCCTCTTGTTCTCAGTATTTCCTCCTAACAGAGAACT
>Ga0256913_10001407_pt1 | contig 12353 bp, 11 predicted proteins | sample Axial_MatmetaG_FD_185970 | JGI IMG/M metagenome (GOLD analysis project Ga0256913, IMG submission 185970) | Deep-sea worm associated microbial mat communities from Axial Seamount, Juan de Fuca Ridge, Pacific Ocean - Axial_Mat | ecosystem: Environmental > Aquatic > Marine > Oceanic > Microbial...
AACATACGCTTTTCGGGAAAATACAGGAAGATAGAGAATGTAGAGGAGCACTTCAGGGACATTACCGATTTTCTGGACATAGGTTCGCTTCTGCAGCGGAAGATCGGCGAACTCAGCGGCGGAGAGAAGCAGCGTGTCGCGCTTGCCAGAGCACTCTACGCCAAACCGAAGATACTCCTTCTCGATGAACCGCTCAGTGCCATCGACCCCACCTTCAAGAACAGTATCATGAAACGGCTCAAGGAGATACACAGGCACTATGGGTTGACCACCATACATGTTACGCATAACTTCAGAGAAGCCTCCTACCTTGCAGACAAAATCGCCATCATCATGGAGGGTGAGATCAGACAGGTAGGCGCACCCAATGAGGTACTTAACAAACCGAAAAATATGCAAATCGCCCAGTTTCTCGGCTATAAGAACATCTTTCCGACCACTATGCTTGGGGAGAGAAACAGGGAGCAGTACTTCTCTATTGACCCCAACCATATCGCTATACTCGACATAGAAGAGAGCGACACAAAAGCATTTACCTTCGATGGTGTCGTAGAGGAGTGTGTCTGGGTCACCGACCATTTCAAACTCTATGTCCGTGCAGGGGAAAACCTCTTTTTCATCAAAATTCTCAAAACTTCTAAAACCCAATCAGAAAAAGGCTGTCCTGCACAGAGCGGTGACCTGGTGACCATCGGATTTGACCAGAAGGATATCTACTACATATGAGACGTACATTCCCCTCACCGTTTACCATGACACTCATTGTACTGGCGGTGCTCATCCTCTTTTTTCTCTCCGTACCTATCTTGAAGATGTTCGTCGGTGTCGGTTCTGACAAATTCATAGAGACACTCAAAGACGGTGAGGTCCTCTCCTCCATCTGGCTGACCATGAAGGTCTCGGCATGGGCAATGCTCTTTGTCATCCTTACAGGGCTTCCCCTCGCCTACCTCATCGCACGCTATGATTTTTACGGCAAGAGCTTTCTTGAGTCTCTCATCGACCTTCCCGTCATGATCCCCCATACCGCTGCGGGTATCGCCCTGCTGAGTACCTTTGGCGATACAGGCATAGGTGACTTCTTCAAGTTCTTCGGTATCGAGTTCGTAGGCACGGAGTACGGCATCATGATCGCCATGATGTTCCTCTCTGCCCCTTTCCTCATTAACGCAGCCAAAGACGGTTTCAGAAAAGTGGACCCAAAACTCGAAAAAGTGGCAAGGACCCTGGGTGCGAACCCCCTTCAGACCTTCTTTGCCATCTCCATCCCCAATGCCAGAAAAGATATCATCAACGGCGCACTGATGATGTGGAGCCGGGGTCTTGGAGAATTCGGTGCGGTCATCATCCTCGTCTACCACCCTATGACCACCCCGGTTCTCATCTTCGACCGTTTCAGCTCCTACGGCCTGAGCTACAGTGCACCTGTCGCCGCTGTCATCATCGGACTCTCAGCGGTCGTCTTTTTGATTATTCGTTTCATCGCCAACAGGTTCGATTGATCTATGGTCTGACAAATTTATAAAAATAAGAAATAAATTGTACTTCTACTTTATATCCACTACAATTAGAAATTTTAGTATGCAATGCTTTTATTGTTTACTAAAAATAATTTTGTATATTCAAAATCGCAGGGCAAGCTTTAACCAAATTATGTTTACTGAAACCCTCCTACAGTTTACGACACCATTTTAAAAACAGTCTGTCCGGATCGACCCGCTTGTCCATCTCTTTTCCCTCTACGATCAGCTCTGCAAGCCACTTTGCCATCAACGGGGCAAAGACAAAACCGCGGCCGCCTACACCGTTGAGTACGAACAGGTTCTCCAAATGTTTCAGCTCGGGCTTGGCACCACGCAGTACTTTGGGGTGGTGTTCGAACATGTAGGGTACATCGATAACCCTGCCTGTTAGGGGAAAATAGTCTTTACTCCCTGCACGCATACCGCAAAAGGTCTCTTTGAGTACGAAATCGCCTATATCTACCATCTGAGCCGCCTGCTCTTCCAGACTCCGGAGCGGTTTGCCGTCACATACTCTACAGGGCTCTTTGCTCTTGACATGGGTCGCTCCCAGTTTAACGATACCGTCAATATTGGCAGAGACAGAGATACGCTTGTGCATACTCACATCAAGCTTCAAGTCCGAACAGTAGTCCCCCCTGCTTCCCCATGTACCACGTACACCCATATAGCGCATATCGAGCAGAGTGTTTTCGTGGCCGGTGGAAAGGACGATGTTTTGGGCGTTCAGCGTTAAGCGCGCCCGACCGGAGGGACAAGTACCCTTGGGGTGTTCAGCGTTCAGAAGTTTCCATGTATCCCCTTTATATTCCAAGTCCTGCACATCAAATTGTTTAAAAGGAATATTTTTTAGGATGGCGTTGCAGAGTTCGGGGGCATCGCAGACGCCTGCTTCTTCGAAGAGGAAACTGCTGTGTTGCTCCTGGATACCCAGTGCCTGAAGCTGCTGGGGTGTGAGCCATTTGTAGTCAGTGTCGTTATACTCTTCATACAGAGCAAACTTCTTGGCATCCTCGGCATCCTTGGGGATGCGTATAACACCGGTCTGGTGGAAATAGTCGGGAAAGTGTGATAGGTAGAAATCTTTGGCATAGACAAAGGCTTCATTGGTCAACTGCTGCAGCAGACCGCCTTTTCCGATCTTGGGAGAGACAAATGCACCCGCCGCCCCGCTTCCGCCAGTAGCTGCATAACTACTGCGATCGACCAACAAAACCCTCTGCCCCTTCTGCTGCAAGGCAAAAGCCGCACAACATCCGGCAATCCCGGCACCGATTACAATCGTGTCATATGTTTTTGTCATATTAATTTCTTTGAAAAGGAAGAGTTGTCATTTTGCACTTTTTGTGCAGATGTGGAGTCGCCCATATTTGCGAAGCAAGGCGACGGAACATCGTCCGGACAATTGCAAAATGACGCTTTTTTGCCTACTTTTTTCTAAAAAAAGTAAGAAGAAAACCATAATATACCCATCAAACCGTGATCTCTTTAATATCCGCAATATCCCTGAACGTCTTATAGATCGAAGCGATCATATGAAGCCTGTTACGCTTCAGATCCTCATCTTCCGCATTGACCAAAACATCATCAAAATAAGCATCAAGTTCCCGTTTAAGCCCAAAGAGTGCTTCAAGCCTGGTCTTGTAGTCAGGATACTCACCGTTGAGCACCTTCTCATAGGCATTGTAGAGGCTCACCTCCGCATCCTCTCTGAACAGGGATACATCAATACTCAAGTCCCCCTCAAGATCGACATCTTTGGAGATGTTCGCCACACGTTTAAAGGTTGTAAACTGCTCTTTGAACTCATCACTGCTGACGATCTCATTGAGTGCTGCAACCTTCTTGGCGATCTCGTTGATGTCCCGTTCTCCCGAAGCCAAAACCGCGGCAATGACAGAAGGGTTGGCATCAAGTGATTTGTTGATACGCTCTATGATAAAGTCACTGAGCAACTGCGTATCGAATGCCGTATATTCACCTTTAAGCAGGCTGATCATATCTTCTATGTTAAACGGAAGGTCAAAGGTAGTGACAATACGCACAATCCCGTTGACCGCACGGCGAAGTGCAAACGGGTCCTTGGAACCTGTCGGTATCTTTCCTACGGAGAAGAGCCCAAAAAGTGTATCGAGTTTGATGCTCATCGCAACGATGGAGGAGAAAACAGTGCCCGGAAGCTCTGCACCCTCCCCTACCGGCATATACTGCTCTTTGATCGCGGTATAGACAAGTTCATCTTCACCCAATGCTTTGGCATAGTAGTAACCCATCAGGCCCTGAAGTTCTGTAAACTCATAGACCATTTCACTCATCAGATCCGCTTTGGCAAGTGTGATCGCCCTGTCCATCGCTTTTTCAAGTGTTGCCGAATCTTTTCCTGTTGCCGCTTCCACTCTGTCCATATAAAGCGCGAGCAGTCTGATGGCAATGTGTCTTTCTCTTTCGATCTTGTCTGCCAGGCTTCCCAAACCGTCAATGAACTGTACTTTTTCAAGCCCGTCCGTACGCAGTCCGTTCTTCAGGTCATTCCTGTAGAAGAAGAGTCCGTCCGCCAGCCTTGGTTTGAGTACACGTTCGTTCCCCGCAACCACTTTACTGTAATCCTCCGTATACGCATTGCTTACGACCACGAACTTATTGGCGATCTTTCCACGCTCAAATACAGGGAAATAGCGCTGATGCTCTTTCATGGAAGTCATGATCACTTCAGGGGGAAGCTCGAGGAAAAGCTCATCGAACGTTCCTACCAGGGCTTTTGGGTTTTCAGTGATCGCTACAACCTCCGCAAGCAGTGCGTCATCCCGTTCAATCACGATATTGTGCTCACTCTCCAATGCATCGAACTGCTCCAGAATAACCGCTTCACGTTTTTGGGGTTCCAGCATGACCGCACCTTCTGCAAGCACGTTCTCATAAGCATCGATAGTAGGTACTTCAACCGCATCATAATTCACCATACGGTGGAGATATGTTTTAGTATCGGAGTGTACGCCGAAAAGTTCTACCGGAACCAATGCCTCACCCATCCTCACCTGCAGCCAGCGTACAGGACGGATAAACTCATCACTTCTGCTTCCCCAGCGCATCATCTTTCCAAAAGCCATGGAAGCGATCCACTTCCCTATCATCTCCTGAAGCAAAGAGGCGCTTTGCGCTCCCTTCTCCTCTTTTTTGAAGTAGAGTACCTCTTTCCCGTTCTTCTCACTACGTCCGACCTCTTCAAGAGGTACACCGCATTTACGCGCAAAGCCTTCTGCCGCTTTTGTCGGTTCACCATCTTTGAACGCCGCCTGAACAGGAGGCCCGAAGAGCTCGGCAATACTGTCTTCCTGCTGTACAGGCATCGCTTCATGTTTCAATACCAGACGGCGGGGTGTATAGATAAACCTGAAATCATTATCGAGTTTATACTCTGAAAGTATGGCCCCCCATGATTTTTCAATGCGGGATACGATCTTCAGCAGTGGAATAGCGGGAAGTTCTTCTACCCCTATTTCAATAAGTAGTGGTTGTGTCATTTGGATAATCCTGTACGAATAATAATAGGGTCTATTTTATCTAAAAGTTGGTAAATAGGGGGTTAGTCTTTCTCTTCAGTTTTCCCTGACGGCTTCGATACATAGTCATCCTCATACTCATCAAGAAGGTCTTTTCGTCTCTGTTCCTCATCGAACTTGGAAAGAAAGTTGTTTCTGATGATCACAAATGTCATATAGGAAAAGAGGATCGCTACGACAATATAGAGATAATCGCCAAATAACATCTATGCCTCCCTGAGTGAATTTTGTATGGTGATCTTTTCAAATCCCTCATAGTTCTGGCGCAGTGCGTCATAAATAACAACACCGACACTTACTCCGAGGTTAAGGCTTCTGCCTTTCCCTCCCATGGGAATGGTGATACACTGCTTTGGATGGGCAAGAAGTACTTTTTCATCGATGCCTTTTGTCTCTGAACCAAAAAGAATATAATCCCCTTTTTTAAACGGAGCGTTAAAGTAGAGGTTGTCTGTTTTGGTCGTTGCCATATAGCTGTTCGAACCAATGGGGTGCTCTTTCAGGAACGCTTCAAAACTCTCCCACACCACAAGGTCCAAATGTTTCCAGTAATCCAGTCCCGCACGCCTGACCGCTTTGTCATCAATGTCAAATCCAAGCGGCTTGACAAGGTGAAGGGTTGCGCCGAGATTGACACAAAGACGGCCGATCGTACCTGTATTCTGCGGGATCTGCGGTTCTACGAGGACAATATTGAACATTAGAAAATAACCGTTTTATTCCCATTGACAAAGACCCTGTCCTGCAGTACAAGCGACAAGGCACGGGAAAGTACGATCTTCTCTCCGTCACGTCCCGCTTTTTGCATATCTTTCCAGGAGAAACGGTGGTTGACCGGAATGACATCCTGCGCAATGATCGGCCCCTCATCCAGGTCGTCCGTCACAAAATGTGCTGTCGCACCGATGATCTTCACTCCCCGTTCAAATGCCTGTTTATATGGGTTTGCCCCAATGAAAGCGGGAAGGAAAGAGTGGTGGATATTGATGATCTTCTGAGTATAGGCTTTCACGAAATCCGGTGTCAGGATACGCATATATTTGGCAAGGACGATATAGTCGAACTCAAATTTGTCTATCAGTTCCATAACATGGGACTCATGCTCTTTCCTGCTCAATCCTTCGGCAGGAATATGGAAAAAAGGAATATCGAACCTGCGGACAAGCTGCTCCAGCGTATTATGGTTCGCGATCACACACTCGATCTCCGCCCCTAGCTCGCCATCTGCATAACGGATAAGGATATCACCGAGCGCATGGGACTCTTTGGTCGCCATGAGGATGATCTTTTTATCTTTGGGTTCAATGACCCTGATATGCCCGTTTTCAGGCACTACAGAGCTCAGTTCTCTCTGAAGCTCCTCTATATCGAACATCCCGGTAACGACTGTCCGCATGAAAAAACGTCCATGCTCCTTATCTACAAATTCACGGTTGTTGTCGATATTCAATCCCCTGTCGTAAAAGACTTTGGAGATCTTGTAGACCAACCCTTTTGCATCCTCACAATCAATGAGTACCCGTGCTCTTTTTTCCATCTTTGAAACCTTGTTTTTCAGATCAGCCCCGCAGGGGCCTCTTCAAACCTCTGCAGAGAATTATCTGGAGGCATAATCGGCGATAATATCACCCATCTCTGTACAGGTACAGATCTCTTTTGCATCAAAATCCCCAATATCGCCTGTGCGGTATCCTTCTGCAAGCGCTTTTTTAATGGCTTCATCGATCTTGTCCGCCGCTTCAGATTCATTGAGCGCATAACGGAGCATCATACTCGCACTTGAGATCGTGGCAAGCGGGTTGGCGATCCCCTGTCCTGCGATATCCGGTGCGGAACCGTGGATCGGCTCGAACAAACCTACCCCTTTACCCGTACTTGCACTTGGAAGAAGCCCGATGGAACCACTGAGCATACTTGCCGCATCTGAAAGGATATCTCCAAAGATATTTCCTGTCAGGATCACATCGAACTGCTTGGGCTCACGGATAAGCTGCATCGCCGCATTGTCCACATACATATGTGAGAGTTCCACTTCAGGGTAATCCTTGGCGACCTCTTCGACGATCTCTCTCCAGAACTGGCTGACCTCCAGTACATTGGCCTTGTCAACAGAACAGATACGCTTATTACGTTTCATCGCAATATCGAATGCCACAACCGCAATACGTTTGACCTCCTCTTTTGTATAGACCATCGTATTGAATGCTTTGTCCGCATGAAGTTCTCTCGGCTCTCCAAAATAGATACCCCCTGTCAGCTCACGCACAACCATGATATCTACTCCCCGGATCACTTCGGCTTTCAGGCTCGAAGCATTGACCAGTTCGTCATAGACTATGGCAGGCCTGAGGTTGGCGAAGGTTCCCATCTCTTTACGCAGTCCAAGAAGACCTGTCTCCGGACGCAGGTGTCTTTCCAGACCGTCCCATTTCGGGCCGCCAATGGCTCCGAAAAGTACAGCATCACACTTTTTGACACCCTGTACCGTCTCTTCAGGAAGCGGTACTCCCGTCTCATCAATGGCTGCACCGCCAAGAAGCATCTCTTCATATTTGAGGTTGAAGCCCTGTGCTACCGAAACTGCATCAAGTACTTTAATCGCTTCATCAATGATCTCGGGACCTATCCCATCACCTTTAATTACACCGATCCTATAACTTTTACTCATACTTTACGCCTTTTCTTTAATTTCTTTTTTAGCGAACGCTATCAACCCGCCTGCATCGACCAGCTCCTGCATAAATTCAGGAATGGGTGTGAACTTATAGGTTTTTGCCTGTGTCACATTGATGATCTCGCCACTGTCCATATCGATTCTTACCGTATCGCCTTCATTGATTTCTGCAGCCTCTTTCAGCTCAAAGATCGGAAGCCCCATATTGAATGCGTTTCTGTAAAAGATACGCGCAAATGTCGGAGCGATCACAGCATTGATCCCGGCTGCTTTCAGTGCGATAGGCGCATGTTCACGGCTGGAACCGCAGCCGAAATTCTCACCTGCTACGATAATATCGCCTTCATTCATCTTGGAGACGAACTCAGGGTCTGCATCTTCCATCACATGTTTTGCCAATTCACTTGGTTCACTTGTATTAAGATATCTTGCTGCGATGATAAGATCCGTATCGATATTATCACCAAATTTCCAAACTTTACCTTGCAAAGTAATTCCTTATATTAGGGTATTGAACCCGTAAAAATTTTCGCGATTATAGCTAAAAAAACGGAAATTACCAAATTGCACACCATTTTCTAATGGAATTTCGGTATAATCCACCTTAATTATTACTGAGATATTTCATTCCACTCATCAAAGGTTTTCCATGGCAGCAAAAGACAGTATGAAAAATATAGAAGCGTTATTCAAGTCCAAGAAAAAAGGTGATGTCGTTACCTTCGAAAACATTGCAAAAGAGTTCGGCAAACAGCCTACTGCTGCCCAGGCGAAAAAAATACACAAGTTTGCGACCGATGCAAAAGTCGAGATCGTCTCGGCTTCCGAATATGCAAAATATCTTACCTCCAAAGAGAACCGGAAAAAAGAGGAAGCAAGGAAAAAGCTGGCTGACGGTGAAACGGAAGATGAGTTTGACCTGCATAAAGAGAAAGAGCTGCTGGAGTGGAGCCGTTCGGACTCTCCTGTCAGAATGTACCTCAGAGAGATGGGAAAGATCCCTCTGCTTACCAAAGAGGAAGAGGTCGACCTCTCCATGCGCATCGAAGAGGGTGAAGAGATCATCATCGATGCCATCTGTTCGGTTCCCTATCTTATTGACTATATCCTCAACTATAAAGAACCGCTTCTCAACCGTGAAAGACGTGTAAAAGAGCTCTTCAAGAGTTTTGAGGACGACAAGGGCGACAGTGACAAAGACGATACGGATGACTCGGAAAAAGAAGATAGTTCCGCAACACCCAAAAACGACAAAAGGGTTAAACAGGTCGTAGAGAGTTTCAAACAACTTGAAAAAGCAAAGAAAGAGTGGATGAAATCAAGAGACGACCTGGATAATTTCATGAAAACAGAAACCGATCCGGTTAAAATTATCCATGAGCGTTTGAAGATCGCATTCAAAAAAGAGCAGCTGAAAGCAGCACTTTTAAATCTTGGGCCGACATCCAAACTGATCAATGAGCTGGTAAAAGCGATGGAGACTGCGCTTAAAAGCGATGACAGTTTTGACAAAGAGCTCAAAAGGCTGGAGTACAAACTCCCTCTTTTCAATGATACGTTAAGAGAGAACCACCAAAAGATCCTTGACAATATCATCAATATGGACAAAGACGATATTATCGATGCCGTACCGGAAACGACTATGGTCAGCACCTATGTTGAGATCAAAAAACTTTTTGAAACACGTGAAGCGAGTAAAGGCGGTTTCGACCTGAGTGAAGAGAAACTCCAGGAGATCCTCAACCAGATCCGCCAGGGAAAAGCCAAGTCCGAAGTAGCCAAGACCCGTATGGCAAAATCAAACCTCAGACTGGTTGTCTCCATCGCAAAACGCTATACCAACCGGGGGCTTCCGTTCCTGGACCTTATTCAGGAGGGGAATATCGGCCTGATGAAAGCGGTAGATAAATTCGAATATGAAAAAGGGTACAAGTTCTCCACCTATGCCACATGGTGGATACGCCAGGCGATCTCCCGTGCCATTGCCGACCAGGCAAGGACAATCCGTATCCCTATCCATATGATCGAGACGATCAACCGTATCAACAAGATCATAAGAAAACACCTTCAGGAGACAGGGAAAGAGCCGGATCTCGAGACCATTGCGGAAGAGGTCGGGCTCTCCATCGACAAAGTAAAAAATGTCATCAAGATCACCAAAGAGCCTGTCAGCCTTGAAACCCCTGTCGGAGATGAAGATGACGGTAGATTCGGGGATTTCATCGAGGACAAGACCACACTCAGTCCAACCGATGTCGTTCTCAAAGATGACCTCAACAACCAGATTGACGAAGTCCTCGACCAGCTTAATGAAAGAGAAAAAGCCGTCATCCGTATGCGTTTCGGCCTGCTTGAAGATGAAAGTGACAGAACCCTCGAAGAGATCGGAAAAGAGTTGAATGTTACCCGTGAGCGTGTACGACAGATCGAATCTTCAGCGATCAAGAAACTGAAACATCCCAAAGTGGGACGTAAACTGAAAAACTACATCGAGGAGTAAAACTCCTCTTTAACCGATAGCCTTCGCTATCATCTGTTCTGTTTTTCTGCTCACCCCTGCCACTTTGGCAAACCTCTTCCATTGACTTACAGCCTCTTTTACTTCCTCTACGATCACTGAGCCTTTTTTAAGTCCATGCTTTTGTGCCAGTTTCAACAGATGTTCCATCGTCAGATTTTTTCCCTCTCCCATGTACATCGTACTATGCTCACCTCCCGGTCCGCTTGAGAATGTCACGTCATAGACAGGCGAGAAAGACCAGACACCTTTTTCATCCATTATGTAGGAGAAGTTCTTGGCATGGTCGTCACGATTGTGGGTAAAGAGGTTGAAACATGCGAGTCTGAACACTTTCTCTACCTCCTGCATATTTTTGGTCAGATGCAGTGTCAATGCCAGCAGATCATCATAGTCCAACGAAGGGAAACGGAAGTCACTGTGGGTCAATCCTGCCACCGAGTGCATATGCACCCGCTTGTCCCCTACTCTGTCAAAGCGCTCACAGGCAAAGTAGCGTCCTTTTCTTCCCTCTATCAGGGCTGTACGGGGCATCTGAAGTCCTGCCTCTTTTGCCATCAGTGAATAGGCATACTCAATCGCCCCTGTCTCACGGCTATCCGTACCTGAAGCGAATTTCACCATCCAATGACTGAACCCCTCCTGTAGTTCCTGTCTGCCGTGTATGATCTGCTTTTGGTCATCGCTTATCTGCACGAGAACCTTGGGTCTGGCACCTGCCGATGATCCATTAAGGCTGAGGAGTTCATCCAGCAGTGTGTCACTGCTTCCTTCGAGTATGTTTGCAGAACTCCGGGCCAGATCATCCAGTACGATCTCCTCCAATGTATACTCTACCTCCCTCTCAGGCGCATAAGCCAAAGCCCCCATTGCATGAGCGCCTACATACGCTAGTCTGTCCAGCGGTGAAAGCGAAGCGGGATTCACCCCGAGTCTCATCAGATGCCTGTCCATCAACAATCTTCCCCACCCATCAGGCAACGAATCGGCGAACAATCCCCAAAGCCCTTCAAAAGGACTGTCATCACAACGGAACAGGCCCGGTTTGAGCGGAAGTTTGTAGGGAGAGAGTTCGATGCCTGTTTTCAGGAAGTCTTTGTCGTACTCGAAGTAAATTTTCTTATCTTTGATGGCGAGGGTGCCTACTTTTTGGGTGGTGGTTTGGGTGAGGTGGATGGTTAGGGTTTTAGTCATTTTTTATTCTCTTTATGATCTAGCCAAAATAAAAATAATGATGATAATATCATTAATCCACCTACCCAAGGATTTGAACTAAGATTAATATGTAAAAAATCTCCTATAATTTTTGTAAATATAGGAAGAATATTTACTCCACCAACTGCAACTAATCCCAACCCTACTCTAAAAAATCTTTTCTTATAGTCAAAAAGTATCATCAATAAAAATAATATTAAAAAAATTCCAAAAGCTATCCATATATTTTTAAACGCAAAATAACTAATTATACCTGATAGTAAACCAATTATTAAACTAATAAACCACCATTTTTTATACCATTTTTCATCTATAGAACCATTACTATTTCCTTGTGTATTCAATGACCATGATTATCTCCCTCTACATAATTTCCATAATTATGTATTACTCTTTTATCATCCACGTTTTCCTCCTCATCAAATATATTTTTATAATGACTATTTGGATAATTTCTATCTTTTTCTTGCTGTTCATACGATTTTGTTAAAGCATATTTTGCAGAATTGGATAGTCTTTGATTTTTATCTTGAGCTAATTCTTCTAAAAGGTTTATATGCTGCGTACTACTTTCAAAAGAGTTCCAAATATCATTAATAACATGATGCATATCATCATAAATATCAGGGCTAAACGCACCTTTTGGCATATGGTATTCTAAAAAGAATTCATAATAATCTTTTAAAATAAATTTAAGATATTTAGAATTAATTTCTTCATAATTTAGTTTATTTGATTTAATCGACTTTATTAAACCTTGAAACAATATAATTTTTTTAGGATTAATTATTTGATTATCATACCCTATTTCTTTTTCATTTGTTAGACTTGTAATAGCCCTCTTCCATATTGCTTTATATCTT
>Ga0256913_10001408_pt1 | contig 12346 bp, 10 predicted proteins | sample Axial_MatmetaG_FD_185970 | JGI IMG/M metagenome (GOLD analysis project Ga0256913, IMG submission 185970) | Deep-sea worm associated microbial mat communities from Axial Seamount, Juan de Fuca Ridge, Pacific Ocean - Axial_Mat | ecosystem: Environmental > Aquatic > Marine > Oceanic > Microbial...
TATCCATATCCATATCCATATCCATATCCATATCCATATCCATATCCATATCCATATCCCCCACTACTCATATCCATAGCATTCAATACTATACTAAAACCAGAGATATCTTGATGTTTTGACAACTCCTCAATATTTTTGATAAATGCCTTTTTGGAGTAGTCATATCTAACTACATATACAATAGCATCAGATAGAGGCATAAGTAGCTGTGCATCTGTGACCAATCCTACAGGTGGAGTATCTAGTATCACTACATCATACTCATTTCTCAATGCCTCTATTGTCTCCTTCATCTTGGAGCTACTGATGAGTTCACTAGGATTGGGTGGGACTATACCTGAAGATATTATATCTAGATTCTCATATGAAGTGTGCTGGATCACATCCATCAGATCACTATGTCCTGACAAGAGAGAACTAATACCTTTGTTGTTAGGAAGATCAAACAACTTATGGAGTGTTGGCTTACGCATATCCAAATTTATCACAACTACTCTTTTTTTGGTCAAACTTATAACCCCCGCTAAATTGGAGCTAATCAATGTCTTCCCCTCTCCTCCGACAGTCGATGTGACTGTAATCACCTGCGACGGTTTATCTGACATTACAAAATCAAGATTTGTACGGATATTTCTAAATGATTCTGCAAAAGCCGATTTTGGAGAGTCAAATATCTGTAGATCTTTTATATTTTTTCTTCTATTTTTTATCTTGGGAACCACACCCAATCTTGGTACTTTTGTGTGATTTTTGATATCATCCATACTCTGTATTGTATTGTTGATCATGTTTTTAATAAAAGCCAAGAAGATACCTATGATCAACCCCAATATAAAACCTACTAATACAATCAACTTTTTCTTAGGTTTTATCGGTTTTTCTGGATAGAGTGCATAGTCTAGTATCCCATTTCTGCTCACTGTAGCTGCTTTGGCTATAGCAGATGCTGCCTGTTTCTCCAATAAAAAAGAGTAGATTTTCTCATTTACTATAAATTTACGCTGAAGCCCACCATATATCCTCTCATTTTCAGGGAGTTGCTCCAACTCTTTCTGTTGTACTTGGATAGACTCTTTTAGAAACTTTTTTCTAGATGTATAATTTTTCTTCATACTCTTGATTGTATCAATAATGATCTTTTTTAGCTGAGATATCTGTCTTCTTAACTTCACTACCTCAGGATACTGCTCTGTATAGTCAGCTCTTAGGATCTTGATCTTCATGACAGCTTGTTGCAACTCTGCTATGAGTCCTGTCAATGCAGTCTCACCTAGTCCAGATACAGATAGTGTCTCCAGTTTTTTACCATCTTTTATCCTAGCATATATGGCATTGACTATACCAACTTCTATATTTATCTCAGAGAGCTTCTCCTCTGTAGAAGATAGTCTCTTTATGATCTCTTCAGATTGGACATCAATACTAACTGTCTTGGAGTCTTTTTTAAAATTCTCCAACTTGACTGCTGAATTGTTAAGATTGTTATTTATCTTTTTGAGTTCTACCTCTATGAACGAGAGTGTATTGGATGCTTCTCTAGTCTTCTTATATATGCTTCTTGCTATATATGCTTCAGCCAATGCATTAGCAAACTCTTGAGCCCTTAGAGCTACATTATCCTCTTTGCTTATCTTGATGATATTGGAAAATTTACCAGTCATACTAGCTGATACTCCCTCTTGAGCATCAGTTATTGCATGTTTTTCATCCAAGATGACAAAATAGTAAACTCTATTTTCCAAAGCCATATTATCTTTTAGTTTCAGCACAAACGAAAAATGGCTTGTCTCTATCTTGCTACCATAAGATGTGATATGATTTATCTCCCATTTTTTGCCATTTTCATCCTCTCCTTCTGCCTGAAGAAGATACTGCTCTTTGCTATATGGATATACATAAAATTTCTGATTGTATCCAGATGTCATATTGACATCAAAGGGAGAATCTTTATAGAGTTCATAATCCTTCATATTGTTTGATATATAGTATCTATGAGAAAAGTCTACACTCATAAGAGCTTGCGATGTAAGAGATCTAGACTTGATGATCTCTATCTCTGTATCAGGCTTGACTGTATCTTGATCTAGTGCCATAGCCAAGATATCTTCACCCCCTCTGCTACTCTTAGAGTCGTTACTGATCTCAACAGTCGCAGAAGCGATATAGATATTTGGCTTAAGATAGGCAAAAAGAGCTGCGATTATAGTTATAAGAATAGTCCAAAATATGATAGATATCTTATAGCGGTATAATACTCCAACTACCTCTCTAAGATCAATCTCATCTTCAATTATATCATCTCTATCGTTCATTTTTTTCCTAAATCATCAATATCTATAAGTCAAACCTAGAGTCAATATATCCATATCAATTTCACCTACTTGATCTACGGCGATATTTTCCATATCATTTCCACCATCAATATAATCAACAAATATAAAAAAGTTTTCATATACTCTATACTCTATACCCACACCCCACTGAAATCCACTCTCATCAATATCCACAATATCTCTGATGGATGAAGAGTTTGCTGTAGAGTTACCAAAACCTAGCAACCCATATACCGATATATCACTTTGACCTATCTCATACTTTGGCTTAAGAAAAATACTCCAACTATCCATCTCTATAGCATCTTCTCTAAATGCAGATAGTGTATACCTGCCCTCAAATGCGATATATTGACTATAGTCATACCCAATAAGCAGACTAATACTACCTACTCTATCTTGCCCAGGTTCAGAACTAAAAAAGCTCATATCTGCATCATCTGTTCTTATGCTTACTGCACCAATACCCATACCTAGATAGAAACCATTCTGGCTATCTTCTGCTACCATATCATCAATCTGTTGAACTCCATTACCTGCCATAAGACCTACATTTAGCAAAGCATATATCACCAAAGATAGTGCAATATTTTTCATAAAAACCCCCGTATATTTGGGATTATTATAACATGTCATTGCTTTTATAGAGATAATCAGACACCATCCCAAATTATGTAGCAGAGATCACAAAACTAACACTCGGGTAATCTAATCTGAACTGAAAGATATCTATTATTATAATATAGGTATAATACTTAAAATAGTGTTTCTATGCATGATGAAGGAGTGTCGATATGTACAAAGTATTGAGTATGATAGGTTTGTCTATCTATGTATTTTTTTTGGTAGGGTGTGGGGCAGGTAGGTCTGATTATGAACTGATGCAGACCAACAGACATGTAGATAGTGAAAAGAGGATCTCAGTGAATAATGTTGAGTACAAGATAATGCCTCATGACAGGATAGCAATAGTCATATATCAATATCCAGAGTTGACACCTACAGAGATGAATGAGAAAGGTATCTTAGTCGATGCAAAAGGGTATATATCGCTTCCTCTCATACACAAAGTAAAGATAGCTGGATATACACAATCAGCAGCAGCTAGAATGATAGAGAATAGATACAAAAAGTATCTAACTGATCCATCTCTCAATATAGAAGTTATGAACAAAAGAGTATATGTTTTGGGTGAAGTAAAGACACCAGGTGTTGTACAGCTTGATAATGAGATGGGTACAGTACTACAAGTAATAGCACATGCAGGAGGATTGACAGACTCTGCCCAGAGAGATCGAGTATATATAGTGAGTAATGATGGTAACAACCACATGCATATGAGACGAGTAGATCTCACTAGCTTCTCATCACTTCAAGCATCAAATATCGTAGTAAAACCAAACGATATACTATATGTACAGCCAAACAAATGGAAACAGTTTAGAGTAGCATCTGATGACTTTACTGCACCATTTGAGACTATTACTAAGATAGCGGCACCATTTGTTACTCTGAAGTATCTTGGAGATTGATATTTGATCTATTTGGATTTGGTTGCCATATTTTTACTGTCACTATTTTTTATTAGGGTAGTATATACATTTGCACCTCAAATAGGTCTAGTAGATGTACCAAATGAACGGAGTTCCCATACACGGCATACAGCTAGAGGTGCTGGTATAGGTTTCTCTATGGCAATCTTTTCTATCATACCACTCTTTTACCTAGATGTATTTAGCGACTATACCCTCATATTTTTAGCTATATTTCTAGTATTTATCGTGGGTTTTTTGGATGACCTACATAGCACTTCACCAAAGACTAAATTTATAGTCTTGATAGCAAGTACTATCTTTATCATGATGGATAGATTTATTATAGACTATGTTGGTATATTTTTTGGTATGAGTATCTATCTTGGTTGGTTCTCATATCTATTTACTATTTTTGCTGTAGTTGCCTTCACAAATGCTATCAATTTGATCGATGGGCTAGATGGCTTAGCGGGATCTATCAGTATTGTTATATTTATGAGTTTCTATATAATAGGGTATCAAAATAGTGATCTTATATTGATGGTTATTTCAGGTTCATTTATAGCAGGTTTGTCTGCATTTTTACTATTTAACTGGCATCCAGCTACTATATTTATGGGTGATAGTGGATCTCTTGTATTGGGTTTTGTTATCTCTTTGTTGGCTATAAGATCACTTATATATATACAAGCTATCAGTATACTATTTATCACAGCCATACCCATCATAGATACTGCCATCATAGTCTTTAGACGCAAAAGAGCAGGTAGAGGTATATTCTCTGCGGATAAGTGTCATCTTCACCATATTTTCCATCAATTTTTTGCAAATGATACCAAGAAGACAGTCATATCTTTTACTATTATGCAAATGGCATACTCATTGACAGGATTACAGTTTACTAGAGATCATGATGGAGGATATCTACTTATACTTTTTGTTTTGAATATACTCGTAGTCTATCAATTTACTGATGCTATGATCAGAAGACAAAAGAGAGATTGTATCAAATCTGACTGATATCAATATAACTTAATAGAACTTTAACTATACTCCCAAAAAACTATTAAGGCAGATATAAAATGAGTGAATTTCTAAACAGTGAAGATAGATCTCCATATGAAGGAGAGTATCCTGATGGACACCCAGTAAGAGTATATCTCGAAGAGAATATATTGATCCGTAGGATTATACAATCACTTCAATCCATACTAATCTCAGGTACCGTAGATGACTACAAGATAGAATTTGGCAACCTAATGAGAGTCGAATTGCATTTTGCAAGAAAAGAGAATCAACTCTTCCCATATCTAGAGAAGTACAACTGGACAAGCCCATCACAAAATATGTGGGCATTTCATGATCAGATAAGAGATGAGATAAAAAAGGTTCGTAAGCTACTAGAGGAGGAAGCCAACTTAGATACTATAGCTGACTCTTCTGATATGCTATTTCGTTCACTAGAGCATATCATGCAAGTAGAAGAGGGTAGACTATTTCCAAATGCTATGTCTATGTTGAGCAAGGAGGATTGGGAGGAGTTTAGAGATGGTGATGCTGAGATAGGTTGGATGTTTGATACACCTCCTGCACCATACCCACCAAAGGAGTATATCCACCCATCTCAAGACACCAAAAAACACAAACTCCCTTTTGGTATAGATGACAAAACTCACTATGATGAAGGATATTTGACACCAGAGCAGGTCAACTCTATATTTAGGATACTACCTGTAGATATAACTTATGTCAATGAAAATGACCAAGTAGTATTTTATAACCGTGGTGATGATAGAGTATTTCCTAGAAGTGCTGGTATCATAGGCAGAGAGGTGAAGTTTTGCCATCCACCCAAAAGTGTAGATCAGGTACTTCGTATACTAGAAGAGTTCAAGGCAGGTAGGCAGGATTTGGCAGAATTTTGGATCAAATTTAAGGGAAAATTTATACATATCCAATACTTTGCTGTTCGTGATAATGATGGTAAATATAGGGGTGTCATAGAGATGAGCCAAGATGTCACACATGTAAGAGGACTTGAGGGTGAGCAGAGACTACTTGATTGGGACAAGTAGATCGAAGCTCAAATCATTTCACAATACAAAAAATACCAATAGTGCTACCAATGCCAATACTCCCATCGCTATACCTATATGGCGATACTCACCATTTACTATGCGTACAAAAGCATATACTACAGAACCTAGTAGTAGCCCATTGGTGATAGAGTAGGTCAGAGGCATACCAAATAGTATAAAAAATGTACTATATTTGATAGCACTATCACCATAATCTATATGTCTCAATTCACTAAACATCATCACCCCAATCACTATCAATATAGGATAGATAGCATTTGAGGGAATCGCAATAAAAAATGGCAAGAAAAATAGCGGTAGCACAAACAGTAATCCCACTACAATAGCACTCAAACCTGTCCTTCCACCCTCCTCAACTCCTGCTGCACTCTCTATGAATGAAGTAGTACTAGTAACTCCTGCCAATCCACTAACCATAGTGGCAAAAGCATCAGCCTCTATAGTCTTTTGGAGTGGTATAGATCTCTCTGTCTTGAAGAGATCTGCCCTCATCCCTACTCCTGTAAGTGTACCTAAAGTATCAAATAGATCAGTGATCAAAAATATCAAAATCACTGGTAACATAGATAGAGTCAATACTGAGGATATATCTAGCTTGAATGCTATAGGTGCCATTGATGCTGGCATAGATACAAACTCCTCTGGCAACTTCTCTATACCTGTCACCCAAGCTAAAATAGTAGTCAACACTATAGCCAATATCAGAGCACTCCGATACCTCTTGAGTGTGAAGAGTATAGCCAATGACAAACCTACCAAAGCCAATATCACATGAGGATCTTTAAAATCACCTATAGTTACCAGAGTAGCTTGACTATCTACTATGATCTTGCTCTGTTGTAGACCTATAAATGCTATAAATGCACCTATACCTGCACTTACTGCTCTTTTGATATCTATAGGTATAGTCTCTATAAGCCACCTCCTTAGTGGGGTCATACTTATCAATATATACAATATACCTGATACAAAAACTATCCCCAATGCACTCTGCCATGGTATACCCATACCTTTGACAAGACCAAAACTAAAGTAGGCATTTAGCCCCATTCCTACACTCATAGCTACAGGTGTATTTGACCATAGTCCATTGAGTATAGAGGCAAATATGGTCATCACCGCTGTAGCAGTAATAAGTGCATCATATGGCATACCTGCTATACTTAATATAGAGGCATTCACAGGAACTATATACAACATAGCCATGAATGTAGTCACACCTGCTGTCACTTCTGTTCTCACATCTGTATGATGCTCTTTGAGCTTAAAAATATCCATAATATACTCTCCCTTCTAGTTAGACCCAAATTATGCATTGGAGATCATAAAACTAGTACAAGTACTTCTACTATTTTCATAATTCTACTGCATAACTCTAGTTAAATTCTCCATCCATAAAATAGCCAAATATTTTACTTGTCAAAGCTATCCTATTCTCAAAACTTCTCTTTGAAGCTCTCTCATGTATAGTATGGTCTCCATCACCAAATGGTCCCCAGCCATCTAGTGTGACAACCCCTTGCGATGAGACTATATTGGCATCACTTACACCACCTCTATGCTCTGTAGGTAGTGATATTTGACACAACTCATTTATCTTAGATATAAAATCTGCTTGTGCTGATGTTGGTTGCATTACATCTCTCTGGATACCTCCCAAGAGCGTAGATATAGTCCCATCTACATGTGAATGGGCTACAATATCATCTATAGATTTGAGTACTCTATCTCTCTCTTTTGCATCTGTATATCGTAGCTCAAATGTAAGATCAGCTTTTGGCGAGATAGTATTGGCCCCTATTCCTCCATCTATCTTGCCTACATTTAGAGTAGTACCTCTATCTAGATCGGTAAGAGAGACCAAATCTATAATTTTATATGCCAACTCAAGATTGGCATCTGCTCCATCACTATAGTGATTGCCTGCATGTGCTGCCTTGCCCTCTATGGAGATAAAGAAAGTACCCACACCCTTTCTAGCAGTGACCACCTCATCATTGATCCCCGCAGCTTCAAATACCATGCAGTAGTCATAATCTTTTGCCAATTTGGAGCTGAGATACTTACTATCATCACTCCCTGTCTCTTCATCACTTACAAGTAAAAAATCTATATTATATATCTCACCTCTACTCTTGTATATCTCTCTAAGTGCCTCTACTGCTACAAAGTTACCACCCTTCATATCGCATACACCAGCCCCATATATCCACTCCTCATCCTCTCTAAACCCTTCAAATGTATCAGGTGGAAATACAGTATCAAGATGACCTAGCAACAACAATCTTTTGCCATCTCTTGTAGATGATTTGAAGTGCAGATGGTCTCCTATATCACTCCTGCTATATCTTGTAAGAGTCATACCTAATGGGGTCAACCAATCGGTAAATATCTCACCATTTCTATCTACACCTTCTTTATTTTTAGTCCAAGAGTTTATCTCTATGATAGATTTGAGTTCAGTAAAGTCCATAACCACCCCCTATTTTTTATACTATTACAAATATTAGTATTTATCTCCTTGAAGTAGACTTAGGCTTGAAAAATGTACTACCACTCCCACTAAAATACCATCCATCTTTGGCATAATTCTCTAGTGCTGGATAGATCTTTTGAGCTGACAAGTATAGATCATTGAGTAGTGTAGGATCCCCTACCCTATCTAGTAGCTCCATAGAACCTATACTATCCCACCCTACAAATGAAGTGAGTTTGATATCTGGTAAAAAACTCTCTCTAAATCTCTTGTAGACCATAGCTGTATCACAACCAATAGGAGGGGTATATAGCTCTAACGGTATAGACTCCTCCTCAAAAGGCTCTACTATCTCACCAAAACCACTCACATTTGCTGATGGGCAGTTATATATAAAAAATGGCAAATCTGCACCTATACTGCTACCTATCTTGGATAACTCTTCAGTAGAGAGCTTAAGGTTGCATATATCATTGACTAACCTCATGAATGATGCAGCATCAGAGCTACCTCCACCAAGCCCTGCTTGAGATGGTATCCGCTTATCTACTACAACTTTATGGTGATAGAAAAATTCCAAAATATCAAGATCGCCTGTGGCTTCATTGAGGGCTCTATAGGCTCTGTAGATAGTATTGGAGTCTCTCGCTACACCATCACACCCCTCTATAGTGAAACTCTCACACTCTTGTGGTACGAACTTGATAGTATCATAGAGACTATCTACACGCATAAACCTAGATAGCAGTGTATGATACCCATCTTTATGACCTGTAATCTTAAGAAATATATTGACCTTTGCATATGCATCTATACTATACACTCTCTACTCTCCTCTACTCTATCTATAAATTTATTATTATTATAGTCAAATGGATATAACTCTTTTATCTCTTTCTGCTCAAAAAAGCTCTGAGCAACCCCTTCAAGAGGTAACATAGACTGTTTCACCCAATAGTTGAAACCATCGCTATCAAGTACTCTCTTAAATGTAGCAATATATAGCCTTGTGACATTTCCCAAATCTGGTATAGTTGCACCCAAGAATATAGTACAAAAAAGCAGAGAATATATAATCTTTTTCAACATCTTAACCCCTTTTATAAAAGTATATATTTAACTTAAAATAAGTCTCTAATATGGATTGACCCAATAATATATCCCTAAAAATAGTATAATAGTCATCAAAAATTATTTGATAGTAACAGCAGAAAAACTTACAACTTGACAACTAGTACAAGGCACTATATTATCTGCTTTATATTTAGCCTTGAGTTATTTATATATTGTGTATTTTTGAAGACTAAAGGGTTTGCAGAGCTATTAAAATAGTCTGCAAATTTTAAAATTAGTGGTGACTTTTGAGGATCAAGATTGTCATTCTAATATTGATAGCTATAAATCTAACTATCTGCCATAAGACGCAAGTTCTTAAAAATTTTTGTCCACTTAGTGGAACCATTGTCCCAAACTGAGGACTATATGGTTCTATATGATTTAAATGTTTTGATGCCATGTTTTCTCCTAATTATTATTTATTTTTGAGTAGGAGTATATCCTACTCATCTGATCTCGATATCTCTCTACTCAGGTATAAGAGTCCAGCCTGGCTTAAGCTTCGCTTTCCATATAAAGACAAAGTGAAGGATATGCTTTACCCAGTGGGCTGCTAGACCAAGTTCACCAGTAGTACCATTAAGATCTCTACCAGTACCTGGATACTTTTCAAAATCTGGAATGATTGGATATACAGTCATAGCAGCAGCTGTACCACTAAATAGACCTTTACCAGCAGATGCTACACAAGCTGCACCCATCTCTGACATACTAGCTGTATGTGTCGGCTCTGAAGCACCATTTATCATATCTACTATACTCTGAGCTACTGCTTTACCCATCATAGCTGACGGCATACCAGTTCTTGGTGGTGTAGGGTTGATAGGAGTACCATTTGGTGAACTCATAGGCTTAGAGATAAAATGTGGTGGTGCAAAAGCGATACCTACAGCAAATATATTTTTGTATGCTGGAGTTTGGAGTGTACGAGGCCAATCAGAGGCTTTCCAGTTTTCATAAGCACCTGCATTATAGTTCGCATCAACTTTCATGAAGCCATTTGGAGCAAAAAGATCACCAGTAATATCTGATCCATCTTTGGCAAATGCTTCGAGACCTACACCCGCAAATGGTGGTATAAGCATAGCAAAATCAAACTCTTGCTCATCTATCGTACCATCTAGTAATTCAAAAGTTACTTTACCAGCTTCTACTTTATTGACATGTGCTCCAAGGATCCAATCCATACCTCTCTCTGCATATAGAGACTCTGCAAATACTTTACTAGAAGTTGCAAAACCACCCATCTTGAAGTGGATACCACCCATACCAAAATCACCAAGAAATGACTCATTTGTGATAAATACAATATCAGCCTTATCTCTAACACCAGCCTCTTTAAGAGTATGTTCAATATTGAAGATATACTCAAATGCTGCACCTTGACAAGTACACATACCATGACCTGTACCGATAAGGAATGTCTGTCTCTCACCAGCTTTCATCTTCTCTATACAAGCATTTAATTCGTGATTTGCATGTTCTGCATGGTCTGCTGTACATACAGATACTGTATGCTCTCCAAGATTTGTACCCTCACCAAGACCTGGAGTTGCACCGAAGTTTAGTTTTGGTCCAGTTGCATTGATAAGATAGTCATAAGTAAGCTCTTCTCTCTCACCTGATTTATCTTTATCTGTATACTCTATCATTATATATGGAGTATCACTATCTTTATTGCCCTCTGGATGAATTTCAACTGCTTTAGCTTGTCTATAGTCTATACCTGCTTTTTCATAAACAGGAGCAAGTGGGAATATCACCTCCTCTTTACTCATACCACCTACACCTACCCAGATGTTAGATGGGATCCAGTTCCAGTTACTATTTGGCGTGACAACGACCACTTCATGATCATTGTCGAGCATATCTCTTGCGAATGTTGCTGCGGTGTGTCCTGACACACCACCACCCATTACTACTAATCGTGCCATAGCGATCCTTTTTAGTTATTAAATTTTTTAAACTATCCAATTCTAGGGTATTATAGATTAAAGTTAAATTAAATATTATGTTTTTCTTATAATAATTGTTTTGCATTATTTTATCTATAATATATAGTTATATTAATTATCGTAAAATCTATATTGTGGTTAACTATTTTTATTCTTCAAAATTATGCTGTGGGATTATGAAAATGGTATCAAGAGTTTCTGTCATGGGTATTTACAATAATTTGAGTAGTCAATCAATGACTATTTGCAAATACCCACGATACAATAATTTGTGTTAGTTTTATATTTTACTTACTATTTACATACCTGGTATTCTAGGTATTTTACCCAATTTTGAGTTACGGCAATACCAACCCCAACCTCTCTTTAGCCAGTGACCAATGATTGGTAGAGGAATCATTTTGCCACCCTTATCATTTCTATATACAAAGGCTGCACCATCACCACTATCCATAACACATAAGATATTGATATGTTCCAAATAACCTTTTCTATCCTCTTCATTGTTGATCATAGCAGATATATTGTGTGCTACATTTCTAGCCATTACCTCTGCTACATGTCCCTGTTTTGCACGCCAATCTGGACCATCCATAGCTACACAATCACCTATGGCAAATATATTGTACTGCTCTGGTGTATCATCAAAATTATGCATTACTTCACAATAATCATTGATCTTAATAAGCCCTGCTTCATTTAGAGGTAAATCTGAATTTTCAAATACACTATGTCCATTTCCTGCTGGTATAAACATAGTAAAGTCACTATCTAGTTTACTATCATCCTCAAATATAATTCCATCTACTTCAAAACTTGTAATCTGTTT
>Ga0256913_10001409_pt1 | contig 12332 bp, 10 predicted proteins | sample Axial_MatmetaG_FD_185970 | JGI IMG/M metagenome (GOLD analysis project Ga0256913, IMG submission 185970) | Deep-sea worm associated microbial mat communities from Axial Seamount, Juan de Fuca Ridge, Pacific Ocean - Axial_Mat | ecosystem: Environmental > Aquatic > Marine > Oceanic > Microbial...
TGAGTTGCTTGATATATTAGATCCGGAAACAGCTAGTAAACTTCAGGCAAGTAGTAGCTCTCTTGAGTATATGAATATAGTCATGAGTAGTTTAAAACAAATATATTCCAAGGTGAAAGATGAAGACTCTGAAAATCTAAAAAAACTGGTTGACCAAACCAGATTTATGCTGTTTTCGTGGACGGCTATTTATGAAATATTGTCAACAAAGAAAATATATAAAGACTCTCTTTTGGGATTAAATCCTAAACTGTATAGCTCATTTGATAAGGAGTTGTATGATCGATATAGTATTTTTATATATTCACTATTTTATAAAAATATGATTCAGGATAATATTTTTGCAAGAAGAGATAATTTGTTTACTGATATCACTGATGCAAGTTATTCTTCAAAGAAAAACTTTAAAGAAAAAGATATTGCAGCGTTGAGGAAAATTTGTGAAGAGAATGTCGACACTTCAAAGGATCTCGATAAGTATATTGTGGAGAACCTCTCAAACGGCCTGAATCTTGACAAGAAAAAACTCATTGAAGCCATGACAAAAATTTCAAAAAACAACAACACTTATGAGGCGCCGGCTTTTTTTGACAAGGATATTCTTCGTGGAATGCGAATAGTGCCTATTATTGAGAATCCTCTGAATGATAACTGGTATATGATGATACGGGAATATATGGAGCTTCAGGAAAGTTTTTATAAAATCAAAAAAGCAGTAAATAACATTCTCAAGGTAATCTCAGGTTATCCTGATAGTTATATCTTGGTTGCAAAACTCAAGAGAGATCTCATGAGAGTAGATTCACTATATAGAAAATTTGACGAAATAGTTAGATACAATATAATCGACTTGCCAGTTTCTATATATGCAGATTTATATAAAATAAAGTTTTTGGAATCAAAAAGATGGTTTGATGATGACAAAAAGAAATTAGCGGATATTGCAGTAGCTTATAATAAGGCTTGTGCAAATATGCAAAAGTACATGGTTAGCGATTTTGCCATAAAAAAGGTTATAAGCGTCACATCTATTATGAAGAGAGAGTTTGAAGATGAGAAGGAGTGGAAACAGATTCAGACAAGAGCTAAACTGACACAGGATTGGTTCAATATGCTTAATAAAGTTACAATTACAAATAAGTAGAGTATAGACATATTCCAGTTTTCCCGAGTATAACCATACACTTGGACTATGATTTATGATTCAGCGGCTTTGGATGTGAGTCGTGCTCTATGTATGAGGATGTTATAATATACCCAAAAGGAGATGGATGGAGAAGAAATTTTCGATAGGGTTCAGGGTATGGCATCTGTTAAATATGGTGGCGATATTCGGATTGGCGTTTACAGGATTCGCTCGGGTATCGTTTTTGAACAAACACGATGTGGCACAGAAGATAGTCGCCGGTCTCGCCGACGAGGGGATAACTCTTTCCGAAGATATCGCAGTCACCATAGCCAAGACTATTAGAGCGGAGGTATGGGAGTGGCACTATATATTCGCACCGCTACTCGGTATGGCCATAGCGTTGAGAATATTTCTCGTAATCACGAAGAGGGTGGATATACCGCTCACAGGACTGTTCACATCGACCGGTATTCAGGAGAAGGTCAAATATCTCATCCACTCTCTCATATGTCTGGTCATAGTGGTCATGGCAGTTACGGGAGCACTCTATTACTATCACGACGCACTGGGGATAGCCAAAGAGAGTATCAAATGGACGGAAGAGTTGCATTCGACCCTTTTCATACCATTGATGGTATTGGTAGCTCTACATATAATCGGTGTAATCAAACATGAGATATCTACCGGAGAGTCGATCGTATCTCGAATGATACATGGAGAGTGATCCGCTTTCCTCCTGTCGCTTAGGGGGAATAGGGGATATATCTCCCCAAAACGGGGAGATGGCTCAGGAGACACCTATCTGGTGATACTCGAAGCCATCTCTCTCGAGACTCTCTTTCGCATACTGGTTTCGCCCGTCGAAAATGACCGGCTCTTTCAGCCTCTGTTTCATCTCCGAAAAATCGGGTGACCTGAACTCTTTCCACTCAGTGATCAAAAGCATCGCATCCGAACCGTCCAGAGCGTCGTATTTACTCTTCGTATACTCCACCCCCTCCACTCCACGGAGCCAAAATTCGCTAGCGTGTTTCATAGCTTCGGGATCGTATGCTCTGATTTCGGCTCCTCTTCTTACGAGCTCTTCGATGATGACTATCGCCGGAGATTCTCTCATATCGTCGGTTTGTGGCTTGAAGCTCAATCCCCAGATGGCGAACCGACGGCCGACGAGATTCTCTCCGAATCTTTCCGTCACCATCCTCACCAGCTCCAGTTTCTGATTGGCGTTTACAGCTTCGACAGCAGGTATGATTTTGGGTTCGTAGCCGGCATCTATGGCTATCCTGTTCAGGGCGTTTACATCTTTTGGAAAACAGCTTCCTCCATATCCGCATCCGGGATAGATGAAGCTGTAGCCGATTCTGCTGTCGGAGCCTATACCGTGGCGGACACTGTTGATATCGGCACCGACTCTTCTGGCTATCTGACTCATCTCGTTCATAAACGATATCTTCGTCGCCAGCATGGCGTTGGCCGCGTATTTGGTCAACTCCGCACTTCTCACATCCATAGCGATAAATCTCTCGTGATTCATCGTAAACGGTCGGTAGAGCTCTTTCATCTTTCTCATCGCATTTTCGTCGGATGCTCCTATCACCACTCTGTCCGGCTTCATAAAATCGGAAATGGCGGCTCCCTCTTTGAGAAATTCGGGGTTGGAAACGACGCTGAAAGAGATGGATTCGAGAGCCTTTTTCTCTTCGGGGCTTTGGGCTTTCGCCAGTCGCTCCGAGATCCCTTTGTAGATGGTCTCTTCCACTTTGTCGGCTGTACCTACGGGAACGGTACTTTTGTCCACCACTATCAGATCGGACGATATATGCCTGCCTATATCTTCGGCGACCGCCAGCACATACTGCAGATCCGCGCTACCATCCTCGCTCATCGGAGTACCTACGGCTATGAAGAGCACTTCGGCATCCGAAATGGCATCCTCTATCGAAGTCGTGAAATCGAGGTTTCCGTTTTTATGGTTTCTTATCACCATATCTTCGAGACCGGGTTCGAATATCGGGATGATACCTCTCTCGAGACCCTCTATCTTCTCTCTATCGATATCTACACATACTACATGGTTTCCCATCTCCGAAAAACAGGCTCCCGTCACCAATCCGACATAACCGGTTCCTACAACAGCTATTCTCATACGCTAGTATCCTCACTCTCTTTTTTGGTTTTCGGTACTCTCCATCTATCGTAGCTCCAGAGCCATTGCGGGGGATTACGCTTGATAACCTCTGTCAGTTCGTCCAGATAGTACTGGGTACCATGTGCGATTTTGGAATCCAAATCTTCGTTTTCATCGAAATTATACTCCAAAGGACCGGATAGGTGCATAAAAAACTTTTCTCTACCCACCCTTTCGCACAATACGAGGAGAACGGGAGATTCGTACTTTTCATGCAACTGGGATGCGCTCTTCATGGCATGAAACGGTCTGCCGAAGAGTGTCGTCTCCACATCGTTGGGCGGTGGTATCATCTGGTCTATCATCAGACCGACCACCCCTTTTCGTCTCAACTCCCTGGCCATGGCTACGATGGCCCCTTTCCTCTCGATGCTTCTGTTGCCGTGTCTTTCCCTGAACGGTATGAATACCTTTTTGTCCAGACACCCGTTTTTGTGAGGTCTCACGACGACCGACGACCTATAACCGTTTATCGCCATCCAGTGAGCCATCGCTTCCCAGTTGCCATAGTGGGCGGAGAGGACTATGATCCCTTTTTCCATCTTTCGGGCTTCATCCATTCTCCTCCTGACATCTTCGGCGTTCACCACCATGGAGTCGAAGTCGAAACGGTCGGTAAAGATGAGTACGAGTTCGACCAAGAGAGAGGCGAGATGCTCTATAAAATCCGAGACCATCGCGTCTATCTCGCCATTTCGTGCCATCGGAAACGCCGAAGAGATTCTGTCTCTGATTTTGGCTATTCTCGACGGTTTGGCATCGTACGATCTCTTCACGGCAGTTTTCGCCACTCTGTAGAGTATCTTTTTTGGAAAAACCCTCGTCAGATTTACCGCAAACAAAATAGCGTAACACTCTATAGATTTTTTTATATCTCTCAATGGGACCCCGATACGATATTTGGAGTTGATGGACATATTTTACCCTAAAACGGGTATGATATGTGTAAAAGAGGGGATCATATCTCCGGGGAGACGATGATGGTATGTATATTCGACTGTGAGACTATTCCCGATATAGAGCTTTTGAGACGAGAATTCGATCTACAATCGTTTTCGGACGATTACGAAGCGACACTGAAGGCTCAGGAGATATACGCTCAGGAGCATGGGGGCTCGACCTTTCTGCCGGTACCATTCCATAAAACCGTGGCACTCTCCGCCGTCATCGCCGACGAGTATGGCAAATTTGTCAAAGTGGGTGATTTCGGGAACGGTTCGGAGAGGGAGAGAGATATCATAGAGCACTTTTTCGGCTTCATAGAGAAGAAAAATCCGCGACTCGTTTCATTCAACGGCAGAGGATTCGATATGCCCATGCTTCTGGTCAGAGCGATGAAATACAATCTCTCTTTTCCCGCATGGTTCGATCAGAACAATAGAGCTCTAAACAAGACGAAGTGGGAAAATTATCGTCAGAGATATGCCGAAGAGTTCCATACGGATCTATATGACTCTCTCGGAGGTTTCGGAGCGGTTAGAAATCTGAAACTCGATCTCGTATGCTCCATGGCGGGGCTTCCCGGCAAATACGATGTGAGTGGCGACAGAGTGACCGAACTCTACTACTCCGGAGAGATCGATAGAATCAGGGAGTATTGCCGATCCGATGTGCTCAATACATATTGGCTCTGGCTCAAGTACGAACTCCTCAGAGGCAGTCTGACCATAGAGGATTACGCTTCGTTCATCATGGCTATGAGAGATGGGCTGGAAGAGAGTGCGGGTTATACCGCTCCTTTCACCGAGGCGATCGATCTGGAGGTCTCGGGGCTCGGCAGATGAGAGGGGAGACCCATCCGGTCCGTAGAGGTGATATATGGTGAAAATCCGCTTCTTGCGGGTGGACTCTTTTGCCCCTTGTGGCAACGCATTTGGATATAATTGTAAAAAATTGCGCATTGAGCTGGAGTGAAAATCGGATATGATAGCTGTAATCGACTATAGAATGGGAAATCTCGGATCGGTGATGAACGCGTTCGAAAAGGTCGGCGCCAAGGCCGAACTGGTAAAAGAGCCCGAAGAGCTTGGCCGTTACGACAGGGCCGTTTTGCCAGGAGTGGGTGCGTTTCCCGACGCTATGAGCCATCTCGAAGAGAGTGGGATGGGAGATGCGATAGTGGAGTTCGCCCGGAGTGGAAAACCGTTGATGGGTACATGCCTCGGGATGCAGCTTCTATTCGACGAGAGTGAAGAGTTCGGTAAAAATCGGGGTCTGGGGCTCATCCCCGGAAAGGTGGTGAGATTCGACGAGTCGAAATTCGACAAGCCACTCAAAGTGCCTCATATGGGATGGAACGAACTTTTCGTCAAAAAGGACATTCCACTATTCGATGGGCTTCCCGCCGAATTCTATCTCTACTTCGTACACTCCTATCATGCCGTGACCGACGATGTATATGTAACCGGAAAGAGTCTATACGGTTACGAATTCGTATCGTCGGTATCTAGAGAAAATGTTTACGGCTTTCAGCCCCATCCGGAAAAGAGTCACGATATAGGACTGAAGATAGTGGAAAACTTCTCCCGGATAGGTTAGTGGCACAGATCAAAATATCAATGAAAAGGATTATCGAATGGTGATACTACCTGCTATCGATCTCAAAGACGGCAAAGCTGTCCGACTCTCCAAAGGGATAATGGATTCGGCGAAGATATATAGCGACGAGCCGTGGATGGTCGCCAGGCGTTTCGAAGAGATCGGGAGTCGATGGGTACATCTCGTCGATCTCAACGGCGCTTTTGCCGGAGAACCCAAAAATCTCGAACAGATAAAAGAGATCAGAAAAAACTGTTCTCTGAAGATAGAGCTTGGAGGCGGTATAAGGGATGAAGAGACCATCCGCATGTATCTCGATCTCGGAGTCGATCGCCTCATACTCGGTTCGGTAGCCGTCAGGAGACCCGATTTCGTCAGAGAGATGGCTTCGAAATATCCCATAGCCGTGGGTATAGATGCCGTTGACGGTATGGTGGCCGTAGAGGGATGGGCCGAAGTGAGTGAGATGAGAGCCGAAGATCTTGCGAGAGATTTCGCAGATGCCGGTGTGGAAGCCATCATCTGTACCGATGTCGGAAGAGATGGAATGCTCAGCGGAGTGAATGTGGAGTTTACAAAAAGAGTGGCGGAGGCGGGCGGTCTCCCCACCATAGCCAGTGGCGGATTGAGAGATATGGATGATATCCGCAGACTCATGGACGCTCAGATATACGGTACTATCGTCGGCAAGGCGTTTTACGAAGGGACTCTCGATCTCGAAGAGGCTTTCAGGATTGTCGAGAGTGGAGGCTCGGTATCTTGAATAGATATTACGATGAGTTGACGGTATCGGTGAAGAGCAGTCCGGTAGAGGCACTGGTGGGACTGCTCTCTGCGATATGCGACGAAGCTATCGAGATAGGAGATAGAGAGGTGGTCGTCAGAAGCGAAGAGTCTCTATCCGGACTGGCGAAAGAGATAGAGAAGCTAAACGATGGACTCTCCAATCCTCTCGATATCACCATGAAGCTGGAAAAAAGGGAAAACGAAGATTGGATAGAGAAGTACAAAAAATCTATCGAGCCCATAGAGGCGGGACTTTTCCATATCAGACCGCAATGGCATGAGGCCTCCTCGGAAAAGATAGATATACTCGTCAATCCGGCACTCGCTTTCGGTTCGGGACACCATGCTACGACATATAGCTGTCTCGAAGCGATCGGAGATGTCGTGACGGGTGGCGAGAGGGTGCTCGATGTCGGATGCGGTAGCGGTATCCTCGCCATCGCCGCCCGTAAGCTCGGTGCGGTAGTGGAGCTATGCGATACCGATCCTCTGGCGGTCGATAGCGCCACCGAAAACTTTTCTCTCAACGATGAGAGCTTCGAAAAGATATGGGTCGGTTCGGCGAATGGCGCGTCGGGTAGTTACGATGTCGTGATAGCGAATATCATAGCCGATGTACTTCGTGCCATTTCCGGTGAACTCAAAAGGAGAGTTTCGGATGGAGGGAAATTGATTCTTTCAGGAATTTTAGATAAAAAAGAGTCTATAGTTACAGACTCTTTCAAAGATATGAAACTACTGGAGAGAAAACAGAAAGACGAGTGGGTGACACTCGTATATGAAAAGGATGTCAATGGCGGATAGACCGAACAACGACAATAACGATAACAAGAATTTTTTCAACGACAACCCCCTGTTGGCCTTCGCTCTCTTTTCGATAGCGGTCATTCTCGTATTCAAGGTGATGATAGGCGATCAGAGTGGGCTCGACGGTATGATGGGTCAAAAGCAGGGCCCCGTGACCATGACGAAAAAGGTACCCTATTCGCAGGTCAAGAATCTGATATCGGAAGGCAAGATAGAGAGGGTCAAAATCACCCCCACCACCATAGAGGCCATAGGAGACGAAGGTGGCTCGAAAGTCCGCTTCATCGCGGAGAAGATACCTGCCAACGATACCACTCTGGTCAAACTGCTGGATGAGAAGAAGATATCGTACAGCGGTGTGATGGGCAACGGTTTCGTCAGTGAGATGATAAGTATGCTCCTGCCCATATTTATCTTTTTCGCGATATGGATATTTCTGGCCAAGCGTATGTCCAAAGGTATGGGAGGCGGTATTCTCGGAGTTGGAAAGGCCGGAAAACTCATCAATTCGGAAAAGCCGGATGTCAAATTCGACGATGTGGCAGGTGTGGATGAGGCCAAAGAGGAGGTCAAGGAGATAGTCGATTTTCTCAAATATCCGGAAAGGTATATAGCCCTGGGAGCCAAGATACCGAAAGGAGTCCTCCTCGTGGGACCTCCCGGTACAGGAAAGACACTCCTCGCGAAAGCGGTCGCTGGAGAGGCCAGCGTTCCATTCTTTTCCGTCAGCGGATCGAGTTTCATCGAGATGTTCGTCGGTGTGGGCGCCAGTCGCGTGAGGGATCTCTTCGAGCAGGCCAAAAAGGAGTCGCCTTCGATCATTTTCATTGACGAGATCGATGCAATAGGAAAAAGCCGAACGGCAGGCGGACCGATGGGGGGCAACGACGAGAGAGAACAGACTCTCAATCAGCTACTGGCGGAGATGGATGGATTCGGTACCGATACTCCGGTTATCGTACTCGCCGCCACCAACAGGCCCGAAGTGCTGGATCCCGCTCTTCTGAGAGCCGGCCGTTTCGACAGACAGGTACTGGTGGACAAACCGGACTTCGAAGGAAGACTCGCCATCTTGAAGATTCATAGCAAAGATGTGAAACTCTCCGACAGTGTCGATATGGAAGAGATAGCGAAAGCGACAGCCGGACTTGCGGGAGCGGATCTGGCGAATATCATAAACGAAGCGGCTCTACTCGCAGGACGACAGAACAAGAAGAAGATCGAGCAGAGCGATTTGATGGAGGCTATCGAGAGGGCGTTCGTCGGTCTCGAAAAGAAAAACAGAAAGATCAACGAACTGGAAAAGAGGATCGTCAGTTATCACGAGAGCGGACATGCACTCATGGCCGAATTGACCGAAGGGGCTACGAGAGTGACCAAAGTCTCCATCATACCCAGAGGACTCGGAGCTCTCGGATACACTCTGCATCTACCGGATGAAGAGAACCGCTTCCTGAAACAGAAGCATGAACTGGTGGCGGAGATAGATGTACTCCTCGGCGGAAGAGCGGCGGAAGAGATTTTCGTTGGAGATATCTCCACGGGAGCGGGCAACGATCTGCAGAGGGCTACCGATATCATCAAGGATATGATCACGAAGTATGGGATGAGCGATGTCGCCGGTCTGATGGTACTCGAGACGAATCAGGGAGGAGCCTTTCTCAACGGTGGGCATGTGGTCAAGGATTATAGTGAAAAGACCGCCGAAGCCATAGACGAGACGGTGAAAAATTTCCTCGGTGAGAGGTATGAGCATGTTCTCGATACACTTAGAGAGTACTCCGAAGCGATAGAGGATATGGCCGGTGTCCTGCTCGATTCAGAAGTCATAGAGGGTGAGAAGGTGAGGGAGATCATAGATAATTTCGAAAAGAGACACTCCATGAAATCCAGACTCGCCCATACAGAGCGGATCGAGAGAGAGAAGAGCGACAAAGAACGCAGAGCGGCAGAGCCCGGTCGAAGTGACGGTGAGGAGGACTCTTCCGCGGGAGATGAACCGTCGGCATAAGGAGGGGTGTCACCCCGAAATACTCTTCGCCGCCACTATGGTGGCGAAGATGATCATCACGAGAGCGCCGAACAGTCTGGTATATCTACGATTTCCTATGAAAATGGAGAGTACCGTACCGGCGAGTGCCGATACCGACAGAATCCCATAGAGGATAAATATCATACCGACTCTCTCTTTCGGAAACTCTATCGGCGGATTTTCCGGCAGTATGAATGTCTGTAGCGCTATCATCACTATCCATAGATACAGAAATACGGCAAATATGAAAATGTGAAACAGGAGCTGAATCTTTCCGCTTCTTCTCATACACTTCCCCACTATACTTTTCGATAATGATACTACTATCATGCAAAAAGTGTGCATAACGGTTTTCGACGGCTCAGAATATTTGGATATAATCGCGTCGATTCACCAACGAAGCAAAGGAACGAGAATGGGACAGACCATTACCGAAAAGATTTTTTCCGAGCATGCGGGTAGAGAGGTTCACGCCGGCGAGATAGTGAGAGTCGATATAGATATGGTTATCGGAAACGATATCACCACGCCGATTTCTATCAAAGCCTTCAGAGAGAGTGGAGCGGAAAAGCTCGCCAATCCCGAGGGATTCGCCATAGTGATGGACCACTATATTCCCGCGAAAGATATAGCCAGCGCCAATCAGGCCAAAATCAGCAGAGATTTCGCGTACGAGCATGACCTGAAATACTTTTTCGATGAAAAGGATATGGGTATCGAGCATGCTCTTCTCCCCGAAAAAGGTCTCGTCGTGCCGGGCGACATCATCATAGGAGCCGATAGTCATACATGTACGCATGGCGCTCTCGGGGCTTTCAGTACCGGTATGGGAAGTACCGATATATCGTTCGCGATCATTACCGGAGGCAACTGGTTCAAAGTCCCCGAGACGATCAAGGTGGTACTCGAAGGAAAACCGGGAAAACATATCTACGGTAAAGATATCATCCTCGAACTGATCAGAATCCTCGGAGTCGACGGAGCACTGTACAAGAGTCTCGAATTTACGGGAGAGACCATAGGCTATCTGAGTATGGACGATAGATTCAGTATGTGCAATATGGCCATAGAGGCCGGCGCCAAAAACGGCATCATCGAAGTGGATGACACTACACTCGAATATCTCGACGAGAGAGAGAAGGCCAATGGCGGATTGAGAGCCCGACCGAAAATCCACCACTCCGACGAGGATGCGAATTATTGCAGAGTCGTGACGATAGATGTCGAAAAGCTCTCTCCCGTCATAGCCTATCCGTTTCTACCGAGCAATGGAAAGCCCGTCGAGCAGGCCGTCGAAGACGATATAGAGATCGATCAGGTCATGATAGGCAGCTGTACCAACGGCAGAATCGAAGATCTGAGGATAGCGGCCGAGATCGTCAAAGGCAGGAGAGTGGCTCGAAAGACGAGAATGATCGTGACTCCCGCCACCCAGAAGATATTCATGCAGGCAGAGAAAGAGGGGCTCATAGATATCCTCATCGAAGCCGGTGCGGTCGTATCGAATCCGACATGCGGCGCTTGTCTGGGAGGCTATATGGGTATTCTCGGAGATGGCGAAAAGTGCGTATCTACCACGAACAGGAACTTCGTGGGTAGAATGGGTGCGAGAAGTTCGGAGATATATCTGGCCAATTCGGCTGTGGCGGCCGCCAGCGCGATCGCGGGCAAGATAGTCGATCCCAGAGATATCTGACGGGGACCGAACGGACGCGGTGTCTCCCTACTGAGCGGAGAGAGGATTCTCCTCTCCGTTTACCGGTATCTTTTCGATATAGAGAGAGTGGGACGGGAATGCGAAATCGGAGCCATTTCTTCTGACTATCTCCATAATATTCAGGTTTATCTCCTCTTTTATCCTCAGGTACTCAGACCAGTTCGAAGTGTTGGTGAAGGTATATACGAATATTCCCAGAGAGCTGTCGTCGAATCTGTCGAATCGCACGAGCAGAGTCTGGTCGTGGGCTATCCCGGGATGTATCTTGAGCATCGTCGTTATTTCGGATACGATACTTTTCATCGTTTCGACGGATGTATCGTAAGTCACGCCTATCACCATCTTGATACGACGGATTCCTCTTCTCGAAAAGTTTTCGATGTTCGAGTTCGCCACGATGGAGTTGGGCACTACGACAAAAGACTTTTCGAAAGTTCTTATCTTGGTCGTTCTCATACCGATATCCTCCACTATCCCCTCCACACCGTTGACCACTATCCACTCTCCCACCTTTATCGAGCCATCGAGCATCAGAGCGATGGAACCGAAGAGATTGGCGGCCGTATCCCGTGCCGCGAGGGCGAATGCGAGACCTCCAAGTCCCAGAGAGGCCAGAAACGCGGTCACATTGACACCGAAATTGTATAGAAGGGCGATAAACCCCATCATCACGATGAGAGCCCGAAAGAGTCTGATTATAAAACGGCTCAACTCGTAGGATAGATGCCTGTTGTGTTCGCTCAAATCGTATAGAACTCTGCCTATGGAGGGGGTGATTGCGTAAAAGACCCAGAAGAGGTCTATAATCAGCATCGTCGAAACCAGAGTTTCCGTAAAGAGATTGTTTACGAATAGGAGATGAAAAAATATACTCGTTCCCATGATGACGAAAAGAAATCTCAATGGGCTTCTGATTTCCAGAATGAGAAGGTCGTCTATCTCGCTCTCCGTCTTTTTGGCGAAATAGAGCAGACTCTTCACGATGATTCTCGTGAAGTACTCTCTCAAAAAGAGAAATAGTGCGAATACCACGATAGCGGCTATCAGATTGGCGATTGGGATACCGAAAAGTGTATATTGAAAGTATTCGCCATATTCTCCCTGATAGAATCTGTTGACTATCGGCTGTATG
>Ga0256913_10001410_pt1 | contig 12329 bp, 7 predicted proteins | sample Axial_MatmetaG_FD_185970 | JGI IMG/M metagenome (GOLD analysis project Ga0256913, IMG submission 185970) | Deep-sea worm associated microbial mat communities from Axial Seamount, Juan de Fuca Ridge, Pacific Ocean - Axial_Mat | ecosystem: Environmental > Aquatic > Marine > Oceanic > Microbial...
TTCCTTTTAATTCTTGTTTTGTGCTTCCACTACGATAATAGTATTTTCCTTGATAAGAAATAGGAACTTCGTAAGGTTTTACAACTATTTCGATGTATTGCATACCATTTTCTTTATGCAAAAGCACGTCACATATAATTCCAAGATGATTTTGTATTTTATTCGGAATATCTTCAAGAAGTTTATTTGAGTTTTTTAGTCCAAGAATTTCCCCTTTGTCGTTTTTCCCAATAAATATTTTTCCGCCATTTGCATTAGCAAAACCGCAAATCCATTTCAGAAATTCATCTTTCCAAATTTCTTTCCACTCAATGTTTTGACTTTCTTGCATTTAATTTCCTTTTCCTACAAAAATATCTTTTTCAAGTCAGTTTACAGAATTATTTCACCAAATTTTAATGCAAACTTTCGGGTTTTACGCTTTGCACAGAACGATTGCGTATAGTTATTGTTCTTGTCCTGCTAAATAGGGGGGATAAGCGTAATTGTATATATTTCTCTTTTATCATTCTTCATCCCTTTTTTTAAGCATTGGATTTTTATCTCTAAAGTGGCTTTTCGATGATCAGCTCAATCTATTTGATATAATTCATCATTACCAGTCACAAGCGATACTATACATACTAACTCTTTTTGGTTTATTTGCAAATGTTTTTTATTTAAGGTGGAAATAAAGACTAGCAGATACAGACCTGAAAAGTAAGTATTATACCTCCAGTTCTTTCCATTAATAATTCATTATTAAGCATTAATAATTCCAGTTCCTAATCTTGAAAAATTATTCTGCTGATATATTTTACTGTAAATGATTTTATAAAACAGTTAGAACATAAATGTCTTACTATGCGTGATAAACTCTATTGTTGACTAAAGGTAGATTAGGAGAATAAATGGTTGGATCAAAAAATATATTAATAGAAAAAAGAAAAGAACTTCAAGAATGGCTAAAAAGATGCCTTATTGGTCCATTTTCTGGAAATTCTGGAGAGATATTACACTCTCAGCCGTCGAGTTTCTATGCCTGTGGATATTTAAGTGGACAATGGCCTGAGGGCGAGCAAGTAATCGAAGATGAGGAAATTAACGAAAATAATAATGCTCCAATGTTTGCTGTAGGAAATAATGAAGATAAATCGAAAAAAGCTGATGGGGTAAAAAAAAACTGCAGATACAAACCTCCTTCTGCTATAGGACTAAGTTTTTTTGTAAGTGAAGATATTCAAATTGATGTAATGATGAGGGGGGCTAGGTATAAAAAAGCTGGCGGAAGTGGAAGTAAAAAAGAGACATGGACGAGACGTCAATTACCACTAGGAGAGGATAAATTTGAATTTATAAGTATATCCCGTCCGGAAAATGATGCTGACCTAGAGTTTGAATATTCGGTGCTGTATGATCAGGAATTATGCGACAATGAAGACATCAAATTAAAAGATGGACACTCTTCTAAGCTTCATACTAGGTGGAGACCTTATAGTTTTAATAAAAATAAAGGTTATATTCTTACGATATCTCTTGTTAACACTGCAATATGCAATAGTATTGATTATAAAATATGGGAGCAAACGCATCTTTTTCAAATAGAATTTAATTGTTTCAGGCAAAAAGGTGAAATTTACCCTTACCCAAAACTTGAGATTTCTCCTCTTTGTAATGATTTGGAAGATAGACAACTCGACTTAATTTATAATGATAAGAAGATTTATGCAATAGGACATAGTGTCTCACTTGATTGGAAGTTTGAAAATGAGAAAGAGCAAATTGTAAAATCTATTCACGCCGACTTTATGCCTACTTGTGAAGTCCCTTTAATGAAATTTTCAATAGATGGGCTTGAACAAAGTACTTTCCAATTGAAGAAACTTGTAAATATTGTTGAAAATATCAGGGGGACTCAAAAAAAACTGAAGGAGTTTCTTTTATCTTATGAAGGGTGGTTGAGAAATTTAGATAAAAAGAAAGATCTACTTTCAAAAGATGAACAAGAGTCTGCTGATATGTTAATTACAGAGATTAATAAAAATCACAATCGAATTTTAGCTGGAATAGAGTTGCTAGGCACTAATAAAAATGCATCAAAAGCATTTGCTTTTGCTCATCAGGCGATGATTGACTACATGAGTGCTTGGGCTAAACAAACTGGTGGAAGTAACAAAAATCCTTCTTGGCGTCCTTTTCAGTTGGCTTTTCTATTATTGACAATGCCATCACTTGTCAATAAAGATTGTATAGATAGGGATATTGTTGATTTATTATGGTTTCAAACAGGTGGAGGAAAAACTGAAGCGTATCTTGCAATAATTGCATTTTTGATTTGTTATAGGAGAATGGAGTATGGAGAGGATGGATACGGAACAACGGTAATAATGCGATATACTTTACGTCTTCTCACTATGCAACAATTTCAAAGAGCGTCTATACTCACTTGTGCACTAGAACTTATTCGCAGAAGTAAATCTGAGTTTTTGGGAGATGCACCGATTACTACTGGATTGTGGGTTGGAGGATCAACCTCTCCCAATAATTACAAACGAGCAATAGAATATGTAATGGATGATAAATTTGAACAACTTGTTGTTACTGAATGTCCGTGGTGTGGATCGTCTTTTAATCGTGATAACTTTATATATGGACAGGATCAATTCCATTTTATCTGTAAAAATAAGAAATGTGATTTTTTTGATGATGTTTTACCTATTAATGTTGTGGATGATGCATTGTATGATAATCCACCTACCTTGTTGTTTTCTACGGTAGATAAATTTGCAATGTTTGCCTGGCAAGAGAGAGCAGGGAGATTTCTTGGTAGTGGGAATAATAAACCTCCGGATTTGATTATTCAGGATGAATTACATTTAATTTCAAGTGAACTTGGTTCTATTACTGGGGTTTATGAAGCTGCATTTGATACTGTTTTAAAAATCAAGGGATGTCATCCGAAATATATTGCCTCAACTGCAACTATACGAAATGCTAAAGATCAGATAACAAAATTATATGCAAGAAATGTAAATATTTTTCCTCCTCCTGGATTGAATTGGAGTGATTCTTTTTTTGCTCGCGTTGACAAGGAGAAACCTGGTCGTCTTTATATTGGTTATAATTCCCCATTTATTTCACGAAGTCATTCTTTTGCTCCATTAGCTGCAAGTCTTATGATAGCTCCATCTACATGGGACAGTGATGATGAATCTGTTATTGATGCCTGGTGGACGCTTGTTGCATATCATGGAAGCTTAAGGGGACTTGGAATCACTCAGACACTTTTTTCTGATGAAGTACAACATTATATTCAATCAATTATATTCCATATGTGCAATGTGGAATTAAGAGAACTTTCTGATAGAACTGGGCAAAAAATATTTGAAACGTTTGATTCAATTTTTAATGATGTTAAATCAGATAAAGATGCTTTCTATCAATTTCTGATGAAGCGAAGGATTAATGCAGAACAGGGAATCGTTCAATTAACTAGTAATCGTACACCAAGTGAAATTCGACGTTACCTGGAAGCATTAAGTTGCTCTTATTCATCACAAAGTAACAGTGCAATTACGGCGGTACTCTCTACGAATATGGTTTCAGTAGGATTAGATATTTCAAGGCTTGGTCTAATGGTAATAAATGGACAACCATTTACTACAGGAGAATATATACAAGCGAGCAGTCGTGTAGGACGCGGTGATGTTCCGGGTATAGTTGTAGCACATTATTTCAGAAATAACTCTAGAGATTTGTCTCACTTTGAAAATTTTCGTGCATATCATGAGTCATTTTACCGATTTGTAGAGCCAACAAGCTTGACTCCGTTTTCTGAACCAGCGATCAAACGTGCTTTGCATGCAGCTCTTGTTATTGTAGTCAGGCATGCATGTGGATTAGCCGCTAACAATACGGCAAGTCATTTTGAACCGGAGAATATTAACATAAGGAATGCAATTGAATTATTGAAAGAACGTTGTATTAATGCATCTCCTGAACATAAAAATGAGATAGAGCTTTACCTTGAGCGTTTGATTAATGAATGGCATAAAAATAAGGGCGGTAGATTCAATAAGTTAACTTATAAGAGAGAAAATCGCTCAAATTGTCTGATGGTTGGACACGAAGAGCAGTTGAGAATAACGCCGGATCAAATACCATGGAAAACAATGTATTCTGTGAGACAGGTGGATGATGAGTGCGGGATTAGGTTCGTATCTCCAAAGTAGTTGTTGTAACGGTCTTGTTTTATATGAATACAAGAAAAATTCTATCTTAAACAAAATGAATTAAGTCAATTAGAAATTAGTTGTCAAAAATTCCTTATTGTAAATCAAGATAAATGAGTAAATTTATGAGTAAAATATTAAAGATGAGAATGATATGGTAAATGAAATAAAAATTGGTCAAACTAAAATGGTATCATACTGTGCTGTAGGTGCTATTTGTAGAGCAGGGGATGAGTGCTTTGTTATTTGTGATACAAGTCGCTGGACCTGTAGAGATGGTGGTGCTGTAGGCACACCTATTCCTATTGTTAGGCAGCATTTAAAAAGTCGTTTGTCTTATATGGGATTTGTAGAAGGAATTCAATTGCGTACACCTCCAATATTAAAATCCCGTCCAGATGGAACAATTACTGGTTCAAAAATCCCTGCAATACGCTTTCCATCCTGGATGGTTTGTTTAAAGTGCCGTAAACTTCATAAACTTCCATGGGTACATATAACAAAAATAAATGGAGATAGATATGATTCAGTTTCAGAAATAAAATGTGATAATAGCAATGGCAATCAAAGATGTAATGGTAGACTTGAATTTGTACAGTATGTTCTTGTTCATGAATCGGGATGTCTTGACGATATTCCTTGGGAGAAACTATCTCATATGAATGAGAATAGTGAAAGAAGATGTGAATTTCGAGATGATTTGTATTTTGAACGAAATGACCGTGGGCGTTTGCAATTAAGGTGCGGACGATGTGCTCATAAAGAAGATATAGGAGGAATAAAAAACCCAGGGTTTTGGGGCTGGTATAAGCATATGAAAAAGCAACCTTGGCTTTTTGAAAGTTTTAATGTGCCTGATACTTCTTCGGCATATGCACTTTCAATCACAGATGTTAATGTTCATATCCCAAAAACTATAAATGCATTGGATATTCCTCCGGAATCAGATATTGATGATAGTGGGTTACATTCTAGACTTCAACAAGATGAAAGATATGAGCAATTAATTAATTGGACGCAAGATGGACAGTCAAGATTATTTAAAAATAGTATTACGAAAATATCAAGTGATTTTAAATGCAAAACTGCCGACCTGATTCAGGCATTTGAAGAGCTACAAAATGGATGGCCTAATCTTCAAATTGAAGGAGAAATAGAATATATTAATGAAGAACAAATGAAAGAGAAGGAATTTCAAGCTTTATGTGAAAAAAGGACATTTGAGCAACATGCACGCTTTGTTACAAAAAATATAACAGAAGAATGGATGAAATATACAATTGAGGGAAAGTTGAAATATGCTGATACAATCGCAGACCTCGTTTTAGTTGAAAAACTTAAAGAAATACAAGTTTTTGCTGGATTCAATCGATTTAGGGAAAGAGACTTATTCACAAGGCCTAATCTTGGAGATAACACTGCTTGTGATTGGTTGCCTGCTTGTGAGCTATATGGGGAAGGATTATTTTTTTCACTGAATGAAAAAATAATAACAAAGTGGGAAAATATAAAATCTGTTAAAGAAAGAGCAATGATTATTAATGACAGGAAGGAGGAAGCACAATTGAATAGTCTTCCTATGGCTACTTCTAGATTCCTTTTATTACACACTATATCTCATTTGCTAATAAAAGAACTTGAATTTGTGTGTGGTTATCCTGCAGCTTCAATTAAAGAAAGAATTTTCTGTTCTCCAGCAATAAACGGTATACTTCTCTATATAGCTGTTCCAAGTAAACTTGGCTCGTTGGGTGGGTTGGTTGATCAGTGTAAACCATCGATGTTTCATAGACTTTTAAGCCGATCATTTGAAAAATCATATCAGTGCAGTTATGATCCTATTTGTGCTGAACACGAAGGTCAGGGAATGGGACAACTAAATAGAGCAGCTTGTCATGGATGTCTGTTGCTTCCGGAAATCACTTGTGAAAACAATAATTGTCTGCTTGACCGGAAATTTTTAATAGGGGATGCTAAAGTAGGTATGCCGGGATTTATACAATATATATTGGAGAATTAATTATGCCAAGACAATTTAAATTACCAAATTATGAACAACTATCTAAAGATCAGGACAAGTTTGGACGGTGGGATGGTCGTGGAACAAAGCTCGTTATCGGAGGACCTGGAACAGGGAAAACAACTGTTGCGTTGTTGTTAGCCAAAAAGATGAGCAATATTCATCGGAAATGTTTATGTTTGATGTTTAATAATACTCTTAAGCATATGTCTAGTCAGTTAACTCAACGCAATACGACAGTAAATACTTGGCATCGTTGGTTTTGTAACTTTTATCAAAAGCAATATAAAAAATATCCTCCAGAATTAAATAGATGGAAGTATGATTGGGATGAAATAGAAAAAAAGTATCTAGATAACAATAATATAATATCTAAAGATAATAAAACTTTATTAATAATAGATGAGGGGCAGGATTTTCCTATTCAATTTTATACTTTCATTAAATATCATTTTTCAAACATTTTGATAACTGCAGATGAGAATCAGGTAATAACAGACAATCACTCTAGAGTAGAGGAAATAGCTAAATGCCTGGAGGTGTCTGATGACTCAATTATTGATTTGACTCATAATTTTAGAAACACATTGCAGATTGCATGTCTTGGGCATCACTTTTATTCTCAGAATGTAAGCAAGCCTACTTTTGCTGATGAGGTAGAAAGAGAAGGCGAAGTACCTCAACTTGTTAAATACAATGAATTCGATAAAGTAATCCAATTCATTGTAAAGCGTTTTTTGGATTACCCAAATCGACTTATAGGAGTGATTGTCAATGGACATAAAGACAGAGAACGTTATTATCATGCAATTCAAGAGTTTGTATCTCAATACAAAGAAAACACGAGAAAAATTTATACTTTTGCTTCTGGAAAAAGCAACAATGAGATAAATTATTCAGATGGAGGAATAGCCGTATTCTGTGCTCAAAGCTGTAAAGGGTTGGAGTTTGATGATGTTTTTATCGGTGATTTAAATACTTATTTTTTTCATTTAGAAAAAAGAAAAGAGTTTAGAAGCAAAATGTATGTATTGATTACTCGTGCTATTGAAATGCTTTTTATCTTGTATAATACGAACAACCCAAACTCTAATATTTTGAATGAGTTTCCGGATGATAAGGATTTACTAAATATTAAGGAGAATTAAAAAATGAACAAAACAAGTAGAGACAATGAATTGTTTTCTGATAGTGACAATATACCGGATAAAAAAATAGATTATGCGATAAAAAAATTATATTTCGTAACTAATGACGAAAATTTAAAACAGATCATAATTTCTGGACAAATCAGAACCAGAGTAGCTTATCATAAATATTATCAAGATTTTTTAGATTTGTGTCCTGGTTTTTTACCATTATTTATTGATAAATTACCGGATAATATTCTTTCCATTTGTCGTGAAGATGAAACAGTAAATACTGTAATTCTCGAATTGAATTTATCTTTGGATGATTTAAAGAATCATATAAAGGCATATATCAATGAAAATTGGGCTAGAAAGGAAATTCCTTTTGATTTTAACGAAACTGTTTCCGTTATCTTTATCGATAAAGTTTTATCTATTAATAATATTTCCAAGGTTTATTTTAAAAATAATCAAGAATTAAGTGCATTTAAAGCGAATAAAGGAACATTAAATAATTTTGATATAGATGTGCTGAAATATGGGACAAGGAAAAGTTTATTTACCCAAAAAAATAGTGCTATTCTTGATTCTTTGAAATTTGGTAAAGCAGATTTGCAATTAAGTCATCAAGAAATATACCAGAATGCTGATTCGAAAACTGCTTGCCTTGCATATTTGATTGATTCGTTACCAAACTTGAATGAATCTGTAGCATTGCTTGATGCAATATCAAATAATAACTCATTAAATATTAGTTTTGATATATTGCCAAAAGAGCTTAAATGTTTACCTCAATGGATTAATAGCTCCACAATGCCTGATAACAGTTTGGAGATGCAACTCCCTTTAGCCATATTAAATTGCTTAACACGTCTTGATTCTAATCAAGGCTTATGCTCAGCTACATTGTTTGAATTAGAAAAATACTTGACTATTAATGGAAAGGCTGCTCAGAGACTTGCTACTAGATTGTCAGAAATTAAAAATATACTTACATCGACTGGAAATATCGACGAATTTTTTCTTGATGATAATATGAAAAGTGCTGTTTTACGTGGATTTTGTTTGTTAATGATATATCACAAATATATTGATGATTCCAATTTAAGTGAAGAAAATAAACAGCGTTGGAATATTAATCGAGAGGATCTTTTATTTAGAGAACTTTTTTATTCTGTATGGAAGGGATGGGTGAGATTTGAAAAGCGTCCAAAAAATAAAAAAGATGTAGTAATACTGAATGATTTTCAGGAGTATATTTGCAATGGTTGTTTTATTGGAGAGGGAAAAGAATTTAAATTTACTCCAAGGGGAAATGCAGGAGAATGGGCAAAAGATATTCTTCTGAAACGGAAATGGACAAAAAAAGAACGGGACTATGCTCTTTTTATAGCAAAAAGACGTAATTTGCCTTGTCTTGAATATGAGATAAAAGCACCCAAAGAGAATCTGGAAAAACTATTATTTGAAAAGAATTTTTATGCTAAATTTAAAGGATGTATTGAAGTAAAAGTTAAAATAAATGAGGAAGAATTTAAGCAATTTCTTGAAGGTCTTGACTTGGCTGAAGAAGAAAAAATGGAATTTAAATAAAGGTATTACTGGAAACTATAGTGAATTTTTTATGTCATAGAGATTACAAAAATCCGAAATTTAATGGAGTTGCTATATTTAAGGATTGTATTGAAATATATAATTCTGGAACATTTCAAAAATATATTAATGGATGTGAAATATCTATTTTGAGAAATCCTTTGATTTTAAAAATACTTTATTTCTGTAAAAAAATTAAAGAGATGGAAATAGAGTTTCTAATAATTTTTTATCAAAATAATGTTAAGCAAATCGCACAGTGGGATGAAAATAAGTCAAAAATAATATCAATCATATCTCAGAATAATAAAACAGGCTTGAGTGAAATTGGTGTTGAAAAAATTACAAAACGCGTCAAATATAATAATCTTTTTAGAGGAATAGGGGGCTCTAAAGGAGGTTGCTTAGAGGTGAATACAAAATGAGAATGTTCCCCGCACAATTATATGATACCAAAAGTAATGCTGAATGCAAAGTATTTAAGAAATTGCAAAAAATAAATTTTTTAGGAAAGGATGCAGTGGTTTTTCATTCTCTTAATATTCCAAAACATATTAATCAACGCACAGGGGAGGCTGATTTTGTGCTTTTATGCAAAAGGGGGTTATTTATTTTTGAGATAAAGGGTGGGAAAATCTGGAGAAATACAAATGGGTGGACTTTTACTGACAGAAATGGCAGAAATTTCTTTAAAAAGAAAGGACCTTTTCGCCAGGCAGAGGATGCAATGCATTCTATTGTAAATAGAGTTAAAAATAAATTTGAGAAGGAGTTTACAAAGAAACTTATTTATGGATTCGGGGTCATTGTCCCAGATTGTAATTTGCCAGATTCAGAGGAATGGTGTTCTGAAATTTTACTAAATTCAAATAATTTCGGATTGTTTGATCAGTGGCTTGAAAAATTTATTAATTATTGGAGAGTAAAAACTCCATGGGGACAGTTTTTAGAGATGGTGGAAGTGGAGGTAATCTCCGAATATCTGCGACCTAATTTTGAAACAGCAATATCACTGCATTCTCAAATAGAAAATACAGAAGAACAGATATGTAAATTTACTAATGATCAGTTTAGTTTTCTAGATATAATGGAAGAAAATAGTAGAATTATCTGCTCTGGGGGGGCTGGAACAGGTAAGACATTTTTGGCGGCAGAACTTTGCAGGCGTTTGTCTTATGAAAATAAAGTCCTTTTAGTTTGCAAGTCAAAAATCCTTGCAGCTTATTTGAATAGCAAATTTAAAAGCATTCACAATACAGTTATTTCTACAATAGAAGCTTTACCTGTTATAGTCTCTAGAAATAAAATTGAGAAGTTTCATGTATTAATCATTGATGAGGGACAAGATTTATGTAATTTTACTGATTTGACAGTTATTGAACAGTACATTCATGGGGGGTGGCAAAATGGTGTATGGTATTTTTTTCATGACATAAATAACCAATCTGGAATTCTTGGAAGATATGAGGCTGAGGCAATGGAATATTTGAAGAGTTTTGCTCCAGTTTCTATTCCATTACGGAAAAATTGTCGTAATACCAGACCTATAATGAATAAAATACAGGATCTGACAGATTTGGATATGGGCAATTCGGGTAATGGGATAGGTCCTGAAGTTGAAATTATTAATACATCTGAAGATGTCCAGGCAGATGTGTTATGTAATGAATTGGAAAAATTGAAAGATGCAAATATTTCATTTAAAGATATTACAATTTTGTCAACAAAAAGTTTTTCTGATTCTTGTATTTATAAATTGAAAAAAAATAGTAGAAAAAGAATACGGGTTATAAATGATTTTAATGTCGCATCATCTGATAATAATAAAATTCAATTTTCTAAAATTACAGACTTTAAAGGCTTAGAAAATCAATGTGTTATTCTTATAGATATAAATAAATCTATTGATAATTATATTTCATTACTATATGTAGGGATGAGTAGAGCTAGAGTAAAACTAACGGTAATTTTTACCTGATTGAAAATCATGCTCATCATAAATAAGTAAAATGAACTTACAAATTCAACCATTTATGTTGATAATTTTGTGAGTCTTGTAGAAGATTGCAGTTTAGGTATTATTGAAACAATTTAATAAAATAAGCATTAGAGGATATCAGAGCTGAAAAGAAAGTATATAACTCCCGCATCAATAATTAACAGTCCCTCTTTTTTTATTCATGCATTAGTGGCTAAAATCTTGGTATTTGTATGTTGGCTATTGGTTTATTTCTAAGAAATGCTTACCTGAGATATCAGCGAACTTTATAAAAAATAGTACAACTATGATATTCAAATAGAGAACTTGAAAATTTCTCTTTCTGATATATTCTATTTGTTCTATGCTTGAAAAATTCAAAATAAGGAGATGAGATGATTAAAGGTGCAGAGATATCTAAATGTACAAAATATCGTTATAGTCTTTGGCGAATATGGGATGAGAGCAAAGCATATGTAATTTTTATTGGCTTAAACCCTTCAACTGCAGATGCAGTAGAAGATGATCCAACGATTAGGAGATGTATCAAATTCGCCGAATCTTGGGGTTTTGGTGGAATTCATATGATGAATTTATTTGCATACAGGTCACCTGAACCCAAAAAAATGAAACAAGCAATAGATCCAATAGGCCCAGAAAACGATCGTTGGTTGCAAACCCTATCAGAGAAAACAAATACTGTAATTGCTGCCTGGGGAAATCATGGAACTTTTAAAAATCGTTCACAAGAAGTAATGAAACTTTTACCAAATTTACATTATCTAAAGCTGAATTCATCTGGAGAACCATCACACCCATTATATCTAAAAGCAGATTTAAAACCAATTAAATATTGAAAAGTAAGTATTATACCTCCAGTTCTTTCCATTAATAATTATCTCATTCCTGAGCTCCATGATTCTTTGCTGTCTCTATCCAATGTTCAGCAAGAGTTTTTGTATTTGTACCTATGGCATGAGCGAGATGCAATGCCACTCCCATTATTAGAACAGAAGCTTCATGTAATTCTTGATTTGCCTGCAAAGTTCCAAATTTTTCTTGAGCTTTTAATTGGAGTAAATCATTATGTTTTCGAGCGAATGTAACAGGATCCTTATATTCATCAGACAATTCTGGAAGCATCAAGTAATCTATCCATTCATCTCCTATTCTCTTTGCTAATAGCTCCGGTAGTTCGTTTCCCATCTTTCTCCATAGTGGCAATGTTTTCCTATCGCCAGATGCAGCCAAACTAGTATCAAGCAGTAGTACAAAAGCTATATCTGCTATATTTTCAATCACCTCTAAATATTCATCTTGAGCCTTTTCAAACTCATCTGCTTTTTGTTCTTTAAGATATTCACCAACACTCAAAAGAGGTAGTTCTAAAACTTCGG
>Ga0256913_10001411_pt1 | contig 12327 bp, 15 predicted proteins | sample Axial_MatmetaG_FD_185970 | JGI IMG/M metagenome (GOLD analysis project Ga0256913, IMG submission 185970) | Deep-sea worm associated microbial mat communities from Axial Seamount, Juan de Fuca Ridge, Pacific Ocean - Axial_Mat | ecosystem: Environmental > Aquatic > Marine > Oceanic > Microbial...
AAAATAGGAGCTTTGAGTAAATTTTTTATTTTTGAGTTCAAGATTTTCTTAATTACATTCAGTTATAATTGAGTTTAGTATATTAGAAAAAGAGAAAAAATATGAGATTTTTAGAGTGTATAAAAGAGAAACCTATAGGAATATATCCCGTAGTAGATAAAACAGATAAATTAGAACCATTATATAAATGTGGCATAACAACAGCTCAACTTAGAATTAAAGATATGCAGGAGGAGAAATTAGAACAAGAGATAATTAATGCCATTGCTATATCTAAAAAATATGGTGTTAGATTATTCATAAATGATTATTGGCAATTGGCCATTAAACACAATGCTTATGGTATTCATTTAGGTCAAGAGGATATATTAGATGCTAATATAGATGATATATATCAAGCAGGAATTAGATTAGGAATTAGTACACATACACCCAAAGAGATAAAAATTGCATTAGATATTGAACCCTCTTATGTGGCTATTGGCCCTATATATAAAACAACTTCTAAAAAAATGGTTTATAATCCTGTTGGAATTGAAGATTTAATAGCTTGGTCAAATAAGGTTGATTATCCTATTGTGGCTATTGGTGGGATAAATTTAGATACTATTCAAAGCGTAGTAGATACTTATTGTGTTAGTGGTATATCTATGATAGGTGGAGTATTAGAAAATAATCAAGTATCTATAGAAAAAACCCAAAAGCTTATAGAGATATTTAAAAATGCAAAGTAGTTATACTCCAACTATTTTGAGTATAGCAGGGTCAGACCCTTATGGTGGTGCAGGTATTCAGGCTGATATAAAAACCATTCATGCCAATGGTGGATATGCTTTTAGCGTATCTACAGCTCTAACTGCTCAAAACTCCCAAGGGGTATGGGCTGTTAATATTGTTGATGCTTCTATACTCAAAAGTCAAATTGAGGCTATCTTAGATGATATTGAGATAAACTCTATTAAAATTGGGATGTTAGGTAGTAGAGAAATTGTTCAAGTGGTTATAGATAGTATAAGAAAATATAAACTTAAAAATATTGTACTTGATACAGTCATAGTCAGTTCTAGTGGCAAGAGATTATTAGATAATGAGGCATTGGATATATTTATATCACAATTAGTTCCAATGGTAGATATTATTACTCCTAATTTATTAGAGATAAATACTCTAACTAATAATAGATTTAATGGCGTTAAACAAGAGATAGAATTAATGTCTCAATCTCTATTTAAAATAGGTGCTAAATCAGCACTAATTAAAGGTGGCCATTTTCAAAATAGAAACCAATCTATAGATATATTAATTAAGCCAAATTATACCAATGAAATATTTAGCTCTCCTAGAATAGATACAACTCATACGCATGGAACAGGTTGTATCCTATCTTCTGCTATTGCTACTCATCTAGCTCAAAATAAAGATTTAACTATGAGTATTAAATTAGCAAAAGATTATCTAACAAAAAGTTTAAAACTTTCAAATAAACTTAAATTTAGATACAAATATGACAACTTAAGCAGAGCAGAACCTATATATCATTTTCCATATCCATAATAATAGATAATGATAGAAGAAGAAAATTTGAATAAAAGAGAATATGAAAAATTAATTATCACTTTTTATCACCAGTAACAACAGAAAATGATAACTTATCTATCTCATAATGTTTTTTAATAAATCCATTTAATTCATCAAGTGTCATAGATTTTATCTTTTTTAAATCTTCAATAGTAGCACCAAGTGGTCTATCGGTATAATACTCTTGAAATGCACGATTGAGTCTTTGTGATAGAGTCTCATTTCTAAGAGGTTCTGAACCTAATAGGAACTCTTGTGCTGATTTTAGCTCTTGTGCTGTTACACCTTTGTCTATAAAGGTTTTAACTACCTCTTTTACACTTTTAAGAGCTTCATCTCCTGTAGAAACTTTTGTTTGTAGATAACCTGAGAAGTTTGAGTGTGATTTATTGATACTAAAACGACCATAAGCTGAATATGCTAAACCTTTCTTGACTCTTATCTCTTCCATAAGTCTTGAACCAAAACCACTACTTCCTAATATAAATGAGGCTACTTTTCCTAAATATCTATCTGGGCTATTATATGAAATATCTAATGGACTACCAAAATAAATATATGCTTGTTCACTCTGAACTTTTGTTTCTATAATCTGCTCTTTGCCTATAGCTTTTATAGGTTTAATTGATTTACTTTTAATATTTGGTAACTCTTCTAGTATTTTACTTAATAGTTTAATCGCTTTACTTTGCTCTATATCTCCACCCATAACGATAATTAAATTTCCTAATCCTAAATGAGTATTAATATGCTTTTTTATATCATCTAATGTTATACTTTTAACACTATCTACTGTTCCGAGTGATGGTTTAGCTAGAGGTGTATCAGGAAATAGTAAACCTTTGAGTTTAAGAGATGATATATAATCAAAATTGCTCTCTCTTTGCTTTAGCTCACCAATAGTTTGTGTTTTTATCTTGCTTAATGTCTCTTTACTATAATTGGGATTTTCTAAAAGCTCTCTTAGTAACTTTATACCATAATTAAACTGCTCTTTTAGAGAACCTAACTCTATTACAAAAGTTTCTGCTCCTGTATGGGTACTTAAAGATATAGCTCTATCTTCTAATTTTGTAGCAAAACCCACACTTCCATCTTTTTGAGTTCCCTCATTTAGTAGTTTGGCACTCATATTTACTAAACCACCTTTAGTATCAGTAAGTGAACCTGAATTTTGAAAAACTAACTGCATTGAGACAATTGGTAAATTTTTACTCTTTTCAAAAATCATTGGTACTTTGGTACCATTTATATCTATATGACTAAGTGTAGCACTCATTAATATTCCTTCTATTAGTATTATCAAAATTACTATTTTTTTCAATTTAAAATTTCTCCAAAATCTTATATGCTGTATCTCGTTTAGCAGGATTTTCACCTACATCACGGATTAACTCTATCATCTCTTCTTGGTTCATAGAGTTAATAACTCCTGCTGAAGAGACTACATTCTCTTCCATCATAGTTGAACCTAAATCATTAGCTCCAAATAGCAATGCCATCTGACCAATATAGCTTCCTTGTGTAACCCATGAACTTTGAATATTTTTAAAATTATCCAAAAATAGTCTAGCTACTGATAAATATCTAAGATACTCATTAGGTGTTGTTTTACTAATAGTTGGTAGTTCTTGTTTTAATTGTGTATTGTCACTCTGATAAGACCACATAATAAATGCTCTAAATCCACCTGTTTCATCTTGGAGTTGTCGTATTAAATTCCAGTGCTCTACTAGCTCTTGGGTAGTCTCAACTGTTCCATACATCATAGTAGCAGTTGATTTAATACCTAATTTATGAGCCTCTCTATGAACCTCTAGCCAAGTATCTTTATCTAATTTTTTAGGAGCAATAATATCTCGTACTCTATCATTGAGTATCTCTGCTCCAGCCCCTGGGATTGAGCTAAGACCTTTAGCTTTTAGTCGTATTAAGACTTCACTAATAGATAAATTAGACCGTTTAGCGATATAATCTATCTCAATAGCAGAAAATCCATGAATTGTTACTTGTGGATATTTATTATGAATATGTTCTATCAAATCCTCATACCATTTAATCTCTAATTTTGGATGAACTCCACCTTGAAATAGTATTTGTGTACCACCAATAGCAACCAATTCATCTATCTTCTCATCTATCTCATCAAATGTCAATATATAGGCATCTTCTTTTTTCTCATGAGTGTAAAAAGCACAAAATTTACAGTCCACCCAACATATATTGGTATAGTTTATATTTCTATCTACTACAAATGTAGTTACACCTTTTGGATGTAACTCTTTTTTACGAGCATATGCCATTTTTCCTAGTGTTTTTAGGTCTGCTTTTTCTATTAGCTCTACAGCCTCATCTATACTCATTCTTTTATTTTGCAAGGCACTCATTATTATCCTTAGTTATCTTTTGCTTCTTCATTTTCAAGAGCATCCAAAACAGCATTGATAAATTTTGGTGATTTATTATCAGCCAATTTTTTAGCCAATTCAATAGCTTCATTGATAATAATTCGTTTATCTATACCACCTATCATAATCTCATAAGTAGCCAATCTCAAAATTGCTTTTTCAACTTTACCAATAGATTTATAATCCCAATCTTTTAAATGTTTTTGTATTTCTATATCTATAGTTTCTAAATTTTGAATAGTTCCATCAAAAAGATTATGCGAAAAAACTCTCTGTTTATTGCGAATTTTATCCTCTTCTAGTATCTCATCTGAAAATTTAGATATATTTTCATTACCCAAATCATACGCATATAGAAGTCCAACAACTGCCGTTCTTGCTTGGTGTCTAGTTGCCATTTTCTATCTCATTATATAAATTGATAATCTCAATTAAGCTAACCATAGCTTCAGCACCTTTATTTCCTGCTTTGGTTCCTGCTCTTTCAATTGCTTGTTCTATACTATCAACCGTTAAAACTCCAAAAGTTACAGGTTTACCATATTTTAGTGCCATATTTGCTACACCTTTGGTAGCTTCTGCTGATACATAATCAAAATGTGGAGTAGCCCCACGAATTACTGCACCTACACAACATATAGCATCATATTTACCACTAGCCAATGCTTTATCTAATGCAAATGGGATTTCAAATGCTCCAGGAACTAAGATTAAGTCTAAATCTTTATCTTCTCCCCCATGTCTAATATAAGCATCTTTTGCACCTTCTACCAATCTATCAGTTATAAAGTGATTAAATCTAGCATTTATAATTGCTACTTTCTTGCTCTTGTTAACACTTAGGTTTCCCTCTACTATGTTCATCTTTTTTCCTTTATTTATATATTTTTACTCTATAATAGCTCGAATAGCATCTATCTGTTCAATAAGCTTTTCTAACTTATCTAGCTTTATCATATTTGGTCCGTCACTTAGTGCAATGCTTGGGTCAAAGTGTGTCTCAAAAAAGAACCCATCAACTCCAACAGCAGCAGCTCCACGACTTAGATATGGCACTAATGAACTATCACCTCCACTAGTTGCACCACCAGAGGCTGGTTGTTGCACAGAGTGAGTTGCATCAAAAATAACAGGTGCAAACTCTCTCATCTGTTTAAGCCCTCTCATATCTACAACCAGATTTCCATAACCAAATGTACTACCTCTTTCTGTAAGCCATACACCATATTTTTTAGCATTTTCATAACTCACAACTCCATCAAATCCTCTACTCTTCAAAATTTTAGCCACAGAGTGTTCCATAGCTTGGGGTGATAAGAACTGTCCTTTTTTAATATTGACTATAGCATCTGTTTTGGCACTTGCTACCAATAAATCAGTTTGACGACATAAAAAAGCAGGAATTTGCAATACATTAACAACCTCTGCTACAGCTTTTGGTTGAGTATAATCATGAACATCTGTCAATAACTTATATCCAAACTGCTCTTTAACCTCTTGAAGAAGTTTTAGCCCTTCATCTAATCCAGGCCCTCGAAACGAGTCTAAGCTTGTTCGATTTGCTTTATCAAAACTAGCCTTAAAATAAAAATCTTTGCTACAATCTTCATGATATGGCATAAGTAATTCAGCGATTTTCATAACACTGTCGCGACTCTCTAAGACACAAGGTCCTGCAATAAGTATCATTTTTTATCCTTAGATAGAGCTATTTGTAGCTCTGAAGTAATGGTGAGGATTATACCAAAATATATTAAGAGTTTAAAGATTTTATCAAGTATATAGTTCGTATCTAAATCATAAAATGAAAATATATCGTTATACTAATTAGATAAGTGTTACTTTCTTAACGCTTATCTTTGGAAAAAGCTACCAATAGTCCTGAACTAATAACCAAAACTATACCAATAACTGTCAAAATATTAGGCAAACTATCTCCTAATGCTACACCAATAATAATAGCAAATACAATATTAGAGTAACTAATAGTTCCTACAATTCCAGCTTTGGTATATTCATATGCTTTGGTCATCATAATTTGAGAGAATGTAGCAGATAACCCCATCATAGTTAGATAAAACCACTCAATTCCATGAGGCATAATAAATGGTGCAAACATAAAATCAAGTAATTTAGGTGGATTGACATAAGGGGTTATAATCATAAGTATCAATGGAGCAATCGTTCCAACTCCCATAAAACTCATTACAATAGCTCTAGTATCATAATAAGTTCTAAGTTCTCGAATAGATGTATATGCTAATGCAGCACCCAATCCTGAAAAAATACCTAAAATATCATACTTATCAAATGAACCACCTTGTGGTTGAGCTATCATTACAATACCGATAAATCCTAATAGAATAGCAAATATAGCCCATCTATTCAGTTTTTCACCCAAAAATATATATGCAAATATAGCTACAAATATAGGTGAAGTCTTATTATAAGTAACAACCTCTCCTAGAGGCATATAAGCAATAATATAAAAGTATGCCAAAAGTGCCAAAAATCCCATAGCTCCACGAAAAAATAGTAGTATAGGTTTGCCACCTATTTGTTTGAGTGGTGATTTATAAATTGAAAATCCAATTAATACCACTCCAAAAATATTTCTAAAAAATGTAACTTCAACACCTGCAAATTTTTGACTAACAACTTTAGCAAATCCACCCATAAATGCAAAAGATAGTGATGCCAAAAGCATAAAAAGAATACCTCTATCCATGCCTAATATATATTTATTCAAATATGCCCTTTAATTTTTTTGAAAGTTTAGCATATTTATATCTGAAATGCTCGAATATCTCCAAAGAAAATTAAATCTTTTAAAACAGCTTTTTGGGTAATACCATCTTTGCCTATGCGTAACATCAATTCACCCTTATCACTAGAGAATATCTTTTGATTGACTATAACCCTAGCATACCAAGAAGAGCTATTATCACCTAACATCTCTTTGTATTCAGACAATTCACTACTATTTGGAATATGAACATCTACAAATCCCTTTTGTATCTCTGCACCTACAGCATGGAAACGATAATCTTTTGAACTATTTTTATCTTTGATATAACTATTTAGATTAAAATAGAGTGTTAATAAATCGTCTTTGGAATAAGTATCCATTACTTTTGTTCTCTTTTTATATAGTTTACCATTTTTATATTTTTCATCTATCCTAGTAACCTTTTTTTTATTATGGTCAATATGATAAACTCTATCGCTGGTTTTTGAACCATGAGACTTAATAATCTGATATAAATCACTTACCATTATACCATTTTCTATATGTCCTTTGGATATATGTCTCTCTCTTCTATTTCCAGAAAGTATTTTGGCAAGTCCTGTTGATTGTAATCGAATATCTATAACGAAACTACTATTATCTCTGGTTAGTTTGGCATGTGCAACACCTATCTCTCCCATAATTCCAAATTCAACTTTATAATCTACTTCAATAATCTTAGCTTGTGCAATATTGAAAATAGAAAGAAACAATATAACTAGCCATGATATTTTTTTCATCAATAACCCTTTATGCAATTAAATGTGCTATTATAGCAGATAGCATCTATATATATTTTATTTTTATATTCCTAATATTGGGTTAAGATAAATAACAAAATATATACTATAATATTCACTTTCTATAGGAATAAATATTAACCTATAGTAAAGTCTCGCTTAGCAGCATTTAATTCAATAATAAATCCACCAGTTGCATCAATAAATGACATAAGTGATAATACTAAAAAAGTTGCATTTTGCGCCCATGGAACCAAAAAGAACATAACAACAAATACTACAGCAACAACGAAACTAAGTAGCGTCTCTGTAGCACCAAATGCTTGTGATGTTGCTGCTTTGGCTACTTCGATAAAAAGTGCCAATGAACCAATAATCAAAAATAACTCTCTAACTCTAATAACAAAATCTCTACCAGGTGCTATATGATGTACCAATACGGGAGTATTTAAATCAATCCCTTTAAATATTGATATATAATCTTGACCAATATGTAATCCTACATATGCTAATAGTATCCATGTAAATGTTGACATTCCTGTTATAAAAAACATTCCTTTTCTCCTTTTTTTCTTTTCTTCTTTTTCTTCTATTAATTTACTAAAAAAAAACATAATAGCAAACTTTATTTGCTCATAGCTTGAGACATATATTCAGCACTCATAATTTTATCCATAGGTTTTTGTACTTCTGATGGATATAAAACAAATTTTGAGTTACTAGATGATGAGAGTTTACTCATTGAATCAATATATGAAGTTTTTGTCAAAAACTCCATTATATTTTGGTCTGATATATCAGGCATAAGCTCTTTTAAGTCTTTGATAACCTTATGTGTTGCTTCTGCCCTTTTTTCAATTAGAAGTCGTTCACTATCTGCATGAAGTTCTGCTACTTTATGTTCACCTTCTGCCTTCAAAATGGCAGCCCTTTGTTCTCTCTCTGCGGCTATCTCTTTTTCCATTGAGTCTATAATAGCTTTTGGTGGTTTTATATTTTCAATTCTAACATTTTCAACTTTAATACCCCAACGATTAATACTCTCTTCCTCCGTATGATTTTTTATCTCTTTAGTGATAATATCAACATTTTTTTGTATATCTTCCATATTTCTATTACCTAATGTACTAAATACACTAGATGCTATAGCACTCTTTACGGCTTTTTTATAATCCTTTACACTTTTAACTGCTTTTAAAGAATCAACTACCCTAATCGAAGCAATAACATCAATCTCTAACTTTATATTATCTCTTGTAATAATCTCTTGAGCAGGAGGGTCAACCTCCTCCTCTCGCATATCTACAATGGCCTCTTTTTTATCAAGAATAGGGATAAAACGATTTACTCCCTCTTTCAATACTCTATCTTTTCCTAAACGGTCAACTATCCATTCAGTTTCAGATTCAACAACAACAAATTGTGTATATAGTAGATAAGCTATCACTAAAATAATAACAAATACTATTAATACAGAATATAAAAATTCCATCATCAATTCCTTTAATAAGCTTTATACTAGTGACATTATATCAAATAAAGTGAAAAAATATGATATAATTTAGAAAAAATAGTAAAAATTTAATTTAAAAAGATTTTAGCTAACTTGTGATAGAATAACACTTTATTAAAAACATACTAAAATCAATTTATAATAAAAGGATATTTTTGTTTAATTCTGATAATAATGAAGAGACAGGTTTTGCAGATGCATATAAATCACAAATACTAAATCCAGATAAGGAGGAAGAGATAACCTCCAAAAATTTAATTATAATTCTTTTACTAATAGCTATTATTATAGGACTTAGTATATTAGGTTATTTATATATGTCCAAAACAATAGAAGTAAAATCTCAAGAAAAGATAAATAAAGAGGTCAAAGTAATAGAAGAAGAAAAAGAAGAGATTGAACCTCCAAAATCAGATAAACTTAATAATATTGATGAGTTAGAAGGGAATGAAGAACCTATAGATATTAAAGGTATGGATATACCAAAAGATGTAGAAAATATAAAAATAGATGAAAAACCTGAAATAAAAGAACATAAACAAAAAGATGAAGATACCTATTTAGAACAACTAGCTGACCTATCCAAAGAGATTGATGGAGAGAAGAAGTAGTTTATTGCTAATAAAATTTTATTAAAATATAAACTTCTATCTCTAATTAAACTACAAAATTTCTAAATTATTTATCAAATCTGTAGGTAACATAGCATAAGAGTTTCCTTTATACTTTTTTGCACTAGCTGTCATTGCCAAAGAGCCATGAATAGAAGCATTAATTCCACTCCACCCTTGAGCTAATAATCCACCTATCAATCCACTTAAAACATCACCACTTCCACCTTTGCTTAATTGGCTAGTGCCATATGGATTAACAAATAATTTATTATCTTGGGCTATAATCATATTTGCTCCTTTGAGTAGTAGAGTTACATTAGGAAAGAGTGAACAGAACTCTCTAACCTTATTAAACCTATTTGCTTGTAGTAACGATATAGAGATAGGTTCATCTATTACCATATTCCATAAAGTTACAAACTCTTTAGGATGAGGTGTTAACACTATCTCTTTATTCTCTTGTTCTAAAAACTCTACAATTCTCTCCGAAGAGAAAATATCGGCATCTAATACTAGATGAGCCTTATTATCTAATACTTCATCTACTATATCTTCATCAAAATTATGACCAAATCCCATACCTAGAGCTATGGCAGTACTTTTAGTAGGTATTTCTATATCTTGCATAAGTGATAGTGGTAGAGGTGTTTGAATATCTCCAATCAATGTTACTAGCCCCACACCAAAACGAAAGGCAGAACTTCCTGTTAATATTCCTGCACCCTCTTTCTCCCCAACTATTACAGCTAAATGACCGAAACTACCTTTGTGTGTTATCTTCGACCAATCTCTATGAGGTAGTCTTATATCAGACTCTTCTAACAGATATAAATCTGTATCAAATCCAGTTATATACTTATTATAACTCACCCCTAAATCAACACAGATTATCTCTCCTACAAAATCTTTTGCCATATCGCTATATAGTGCTTCTTTATAAGCACCCATTGTAATAGTGATATTAGCAATAAAAGCCATAGGTAGAGGATTTCCATCTATATCTATTCCCGTTGGTACATCACAAGCTATCTTAAACCCTTTTAGAGCTTCAAGCTGTACTATAATCTTGCGAGTAGTCTCATTTAGTTCACGGCTAAGACCTGCTCCAAATATAGCATCTACTATTATATCAGCCTCTTCAACCTTATTTACTATTTCTATATTTAGCATTTGAACTCTTTTTAGTTGGAGTTTTGCCATAGGTGATTTGACCCCAAAAGGGATATATAGTTTGATTTTATATTCATCTTGGAGTTGTCTAGCCAAAACTATACCATCTGCTCCATTATTTCCTACTCCTGCTACTATTAATATAGTACTTTGGGGTTGAAAATATTTTCTGATATAGTTTGCCATACCATTTGATGCATGTTCCATTAATATATCTTCAGTTAGATTATATTCATTATAACATCTACTATCTAGCTCATAACATGATTTATATAGTGGTTGCATTAGAGAACCTCTAATCTTTGTTTTAATAGATAAATCATTATTTCTCTTCTCCAAAAGGTAAAGGTTGTTTCATTAAAATCCTTGTTTTTTGTATCTATTCTACCTAATATAAAATAAGGTGAGTTATAATGATAGCACAAATCACCTAACTATAATAAACTATACGATATACTTCCAGCGATTTTATCGCTTCTATTTATAAAATAGAAAATCTGATAAGGAAGGGGGTGCGTGAATATGCCAGGAATTAAACTATCTCCAAGAGACTCATTTGATGACTCTTATAGAAAATTTAAAAGACAATGTGACAGAAACTTAATTGTTACTGAAGCTAGAGCTAGACAGCACTATGAAACACCAACAGAAGCTAAGAAAAAAGAGAAGATTGCTACTCGTAAAAAAATTCTCAAAAAACTTTATATGCTTAGAAGATATGAAGCTAGATTGTAATAATTATAATCACTCAACCTCCTTTTTATTGGGGTTGACTAAATTTTCTCTTTAGTTTTATAAAAAATATCCAAACTCTTATTTTTTTACTCTTTTACCCCATCTAAATTTATCTTTGTACCAACCATCTAAACTTGATATAGTTACAGAGTGAGCTTTGCCACTACTTGCATGTATAAACTTATGATTGCCTATATATATGCCTGAATGGTTTATATATCCTTTAAGTGAGGTGTCAAAAGATAATAAATCTCCAGCTTTTAGCTCATTTTTAGAAAGTTTTTTACCTATTATTTTTGATTGCTCTATAGATGTTCTAGGAATTGCTATTCCAATCTCTTTAAATACAGCATATACAAATCCTGAACAGTCAAAACTATTTGGTCCTGTAGCTCCATATCTATATGGTTTTCCTAAATATTTTTTTGCTGTTTTTACAATAATATTTGTTGAACCACTAATATTATTATCCAAGCTCTTTTGCCTTTGGATACATCCAGTAAACAGAAATAAGAGTATAAATAGTGATATAAACTTTTTCATCTTAAATCTAAAAATATTCACTTATAATATGAGGAAATGTATTAATAGTTTTTCTAGCTTTTACTATTTTCTCCTCAAATATAACTTTAGAGTGAGGGAATGTCTTTTGAAACTCCTCATATATCTCTATTTTCTCTTCTATATGTGTTTTTATTGCATCTAGTACCATCTGCATTCTCTCTTGACTTACTGCATATTTCATTAGAAGTTCAAACATTCTTTTTCTAGGGTGAATAGA
>Ga0256913_10001412_pt1 | contig 12324 bp, 7 predicted proteins | sample Axial_MatmetaG_FD_185970 | JGI IMG/M metagenome (GOLD analysis project Ga0256913, IMG submission 185970) | Deep-sea worm associated microbial mat communities from Axial Seamount, Juan de Fuca Ridge, Pacific Ocean - Axial_Mat | ecosystem: Environmental > Aquatic > Marine > Oceanic > Microbial...
GCAACGTATACGGAAATCTTTCTTTCAAACATCTTATTTCTTTTATTCAAATATACATCTTTTTTTTGGTGAATTTTAATATTGGCTTCTTTTGTTTCTTGTAGTCACACTTTCTAATTAGACGGATGATTTTGTTAATATCGAAATTAACAAATGTGTATAGTATTTGTTAAAAGGCTGAATAACAATATATAAACGCATGGTAGTGTTTAAAACTTTGTTGATACTCTGTTAGCAAATAAATATTTTTATAGATTTCTTGTAGTAGATTTGGTACATATGAAATTATACCATCTCATTGCTAATGTGGTATTTGAAAAATAGATTATGGTTTTATTGAAAAAGAGTATTTTCTTATTGTTGATTCTGTTCTCAACAAATGTGAGTTTGCTTGCTGCTGATATAGGGGGGGGCACTCGTCCTCCAGATGGTAGCTATTTGCCGGATACTGTGAATGTATTTCATATTGCTAAGGATGTGAGTGAAATATTTATGGAGGCAATAAATGGATCTGTTTATAATGATGTGCATGGTGATTCAAAAGTGCTCGATCAGATATTTACTACTAATTATACTTCCAATGATGTTGGACAAGCCTATAAAGACGCGATTGATGAACAGATAAGTGCCCAAAAAGGTGATTTTGGATTAAATATAAAAGGAGATTATACTGAGAACTTTACTCCGGGGTTATCTATTGAAGAGGACCTAACTTATAAAAGAAGGTTATACGTGGGTTTGGAGTGGGATATTATTAAAGGAGGTTTCTTTGATGCCGGAAATAAAGTGCATCAATTAAAAATGCAAGCTATCCTGAAAGAGTATGATGCATTAGCTACTGCCCAAAAAGAGAACTATCGGTATTTATTCAATTATGTAAATTATATTTTTAATAAAAGAAAAGTTGCCGTTTTAAAAGAACGTAAAGGTTTAATTGAGAAACAACTAAAATATACACGACAGCTTTATCATTTGAGATATGTAGGCTGGGAAAAAGTATTGAAATATCAGGCCAAACTGGAAGATATAGATCAGCAGGTAACTCAATTTGAACAGTTTAATAAGCGCATCCCTTCTAATATTCCCGATACCCTTATTTCTCAGGACTTAAATGCCGATGATCTGCCTTTGTTTGATGTGGATTTAGATAGTCTTATTAAGGTGTATTATGAAAACCATTCTGTTGATACTGTTACTAAAATAAAATTGGCTATATATAAGGATAATATGAAATGGTGGAAAGATATCACTTTGAAGCCGTTTGTGAGGTATAATATGTATGTGAACGAGTTTAATATTTTCCGTAATTATGGTTCTGCCGGTATCACTGCTGTGGTACCACTTCGGTTTAATAAAAAATCGAAGTTGATTAAATCACAAGAGATGATTTATCAAGCCGAGCAAATGAAGGAACTTCAAGCCGGTGATAATGAGTTGGTGAATATTTATGCTGAGTTCGGATTTAAGCTAAAACAAATAAAAGACTTGTATTATAGGAAAATGCTTAATGATGAGCTTATTAGAAAAGAATTGGTGAAAAAAGAATACCATGATGTCGGTTTTAATCCTGTTTATACCCTCGGCTTAATTGACGATAAAAAGGCTATCGAAGCTGAAATCATCGATTTAAAAAAGAGAATGTATATTAATTTGGTACGCTTGTCATTCTATTTGGATGATCGTGCTCCCAGTAACTTTATTAAAGTATTGAAGCCATCTGACTTTAGTGGCCGCTATGAAGGTAGTGTGAAAATGTTTGTGACAGCTGCTGATTTGGTAAAATATTCTGCCGTTGGTGTGGTTAATTATCTGTGGAAAAATGAATTTGTTGATGTTATTGTTGAAAATACTGCAGCAACAGACAGTGTCTCCGATGATATTCAAACCATGATAGAGAAATCGAAAATGGCCAATATTTTCTATACCATAATGAGAAAAATTCCAGAAAATGGAGAGTATCCTGATGTTACTTCTGATGTGAATGATATTATTAATATGGATAATCCACATATTATTGGTTTGCATTATGAGTTGAATTTGTCTGATGTGGATAGTACAAATAGGGAAGTGAGAGAAGTAGAGCTTTCCGATTGGGTTAATTCTATTAGTCAAAATGCTGTGAATAGCGATGTTAGAATCAGTATTGGTATTAGTGGTGGGCTCTCCGTTAGTTTATTGAATCGCATGTTCGATAAATTCGATTTGGTTTTCGTACATGAAAGTGGCTTCCCGAATATAGATAGAGTGCGTCAAACTTATGCTTCTGAGATGAACATTAATAAAGATCATTTTGTTCTGTCTTTAAAGGGAACGGATTTTGCTGATAGAATTCACTTGGAAAATTATATGACAGATTTATATGAGCAAGATGGGGTTGAAAATTTTGCATTTACCGATTTTTCAAGTATGATGCATGTAGATTTTGAGTCTTTTGAAAAGGGGAGTGAGATCAATTTACAACCTGGACAATTGGTAGCCAGTGTTCGTGATCAGATATACGAGACAGAGGATATGAAGGCTGATAGCAAAGAACCGGAAGTGGTGCAAGAAGCTAATGTAACGCAAGCAGTATATCGGATACAAATAGCAGCCAGTAAGAAAAAACTTGGAAATAAAGTTTTGGACAAGCTGCATGCTGAAGATATTAGAGAGATTAAAATTGATGCTTATTATAAATATACAATTGGGAGCTATGAAAGCGAAAAAGAAGCTCAGTCTGCCTTAAAAGCTTATAAAGCTAAATCGGGAAGAGTGGGAGCATTCATAGTAACTTATTAATGATAAAAGAAAAGCCGCATGAAGCCGTTTAAATTTAAAACAAAAGCGACAGTACTCAAAGGCGTTAAGGAAGAAGCTCCAAAGCGTAAAACAAATTGGGATAGGGTAATTTATATGCTCTTATTTCTTTTTATTTTCCTATCGGTATTGTACTATGCCATAAGTAAGAATTTTTATGTGAATGTGTGGGGACATGTTCATACTGAGCAGTTTAGTGTTCAGTTTCCCGAAGATGTATCTGTTTACAACTATTTTGTTGGTGAAGATGATACAGTAGAAAAAGGTGACACACTATTTTATTATCGTCAAAACATGCAAGATGATGATAATTCAGGAGGCGCTGCTGTCGCTGCTGTAGTTACTAATTCTTCCGATTGGTATTTGAAAGAACGGCTTCAAACTCAGAAGAAAATTAGTCTCGATTATATTGCTATCGAAGATCAAAAGAACAATATAGCTCGAATTAAAAAGGAGATTGAGAAAACAAAGAAAGAAGTATATTTGGATGTTTATCCTCAAGCGGAGCTCAAGAAAGTCATGCTGGACATGGATAAATATTATGTGGAAATTGATAAATTAAAACAAGAAATCACCTATCTGAAAAGATATCTTTCTCTATTGAACTACTATGAGCAGCAGGCGAAGATTAATAACCAACCTGTTATCAATACAGGAAATGGCGATGTGATTTTATGGAATTATTATGTCAGCCCTATTGATGGAGTGGTTAGTAAAATATTCCAAGATCCCAAAGAAGTTACTTATAAAAAGGACATCGTTATGTATATGAATAATACAGATGAAGTATTTATTCTGGCCTATATAGATGAACAAGATATTGATTACTTTAGTTTGGATGAGAAATTGAGTTTGCATTTTGCAGATGGATCAACAAGTGAAGGAGTTATTGAAAGATTTTACATTAATACAGAAGAATTGCCTTTGGATTTTGTGGAGCCAAAAGCTCGTTATAAGAGAAGAATAGTAATGAGATTGGTGCCTGAAAATGAAGATGCTGTGGCAGAGTGGAAAAAGTTGAATTTGTTTGAAGTGAGAATCACAAAAACACGTTACTTCTAAAAAAAATACATACTCTTCCCCTTACTCAAAAAATAAATAATTATGGCAAACGATCAATTTGGTAAAAAAGTGGTAAATCAAAGTAATAAGGAAGTATATTATATTTCCGAATACCGCGATTTAGACATTAAGAAGATAGTCATTAGTGATGCTGTTATTCTTGATTATTCCGATAAAGAAGGTTGCTTGAAATTTGTCAAGCAAGTGCGTTCTTCTTTTCTGGAATCCATTTATCTGGTTCCCATGTTTGTACTTTCTATTAACGATAATATTGATCCCATTACTGCCGCTTTATGTGACGGAACGGTCCACAGTCTCCAGGAAGAGACTTTTATGGGGGCTTTTAACACTATAGATCAACGAATTCGTCAATTACAGTCTACTGAAGCCAACGACCAAGACCTAAAAATGCAAAATAAAATTCTCCGTTTCTATTATACCCGTCAGATACGGATGATCCCGATACTTTCATCCTTATCGCATATAGGATATTCATATCCCTTCTTGGCTCTGCATTTTAATAACGAAAACACCGAATCCAAATTCAAACTCCTAGACAAGTTAGTTTCTCAAGAGTTTTTTAGACTTCGTTACGAGGATGTGGTACATCTTTGTACTGATTGTTATTCAGGCTTTTTGAATTATCGCGAAGTGTGTCCAAAATGTGATTCATCAGACTTATATACCGAAAACCTGATTCATCACTTTGTATGCGCACATATTGCTCCGGAAAGTGATTATATTAATGGCGATCAAATGATATGCCCTAAGTGTAATCGATTGTTGCGACATATTGGCGTCGACTATGATAAGCCATCCTTGATTTATACTTGTAATAATTGTGGCCACCATTTTCAAGAGTCCAAGATGCAAGCTGTGTGTATGCATTGTAGTGCTATTCATAATATTGAGAGTTTATTGGAGCGTAAGATTTATAACTATGAGCTTACGGCTTTGGGTGAAGAAGCTGCCATTGGTGGTCTCTTGCCTAGCGATAAACCGGAAACAGAATTGGCTGGTTTTATTGGTTTCTCTACCTTTAATATTTTCCTTAAGTATGAAATCGAAAGAATTAAAAATAGTGGTAAAACCAGTAGTGCGGGAAGTATGAGCTTAAAAAGCCCGGCTGCTCTTTCAAATACTATGGGTCTGAAATACGATACCGTTGTGGCTGAAATTGCCGAGTTTGTGAAAAATGCTACTTTGGCTACAGATATTCTCACTTTTATCAATAATAACACCTTCTTAATTATATCTCCTGATAACGATAAATTCCGTTTGGAAAGCTTATTGAAAAATATCAGTCATTCTGTTCAGAAATTGATAGATAGCAATATCAATGATGCTAATATTATTGTAAAAGTAAAGGCGGAAAATATTGACAGCTCTAAGAGTCATAATGACTTGATAAATAGCTTATTAACATCTAACAGAAATAGCTAACGATGTATACCTTTTGGGACGACTTTTTTTGGTATTGGTATTCTAATGGATTTGAAAAGGTCTTTAGAATCTTCTGGTATTTTTTCTTGCTGGAAGCACCAAGATTTTTACTGATGGACTTTGTCGTCTTGTTTGCCTATTTTCGCAAGCGTGATAAAGATAAGGGTAAGAGGGAAGAAGCTCGAAGAGAGTTTTTATTCGAGAATCCCTTGGTTTCTGTTATTGCTCCGGGTAAAAATGAAGGAAAACATATTTATAAATTGGTGAATTCGCTCAATGAGCAAACTTATAAGAATATTCAAATAGTCATTGTGGACGATGGTTCCGATGACGAAACGCCACTCATTTGCAAAAGTCTCTTCGATAATGGTTATATAGATGTGTTTTTGAGAAATGACGATAGAGGAGGTAAGGCCAGTGCGGCTAATTTGGCTCTTCGTTATTCTACCGGAAAGTTCGTTGTTCACTTGGATGCCGATTCTTCTTTCGATGCCAATGCCATTGAAAATATTATTATTCCATTTTATATGGATAAAACTGTGGGTGCCGTTGGGGGAAATATTAAGGCTCGTAACTTCGATAAAAATATTTGTACATCTGCACAGGCCATTGAATATTTGCAGACTATTTCTGTTGGTAGAATGGTCACATCTTATTTAGGTATCTATAAAATTATTTCGGGTGCTTTTGGTGCATTTAGAAAAGATATCATCGATAGAATAGGGGGATGGGATATTGGACCCGGCTTGGATGGCGATATTACTGTAAAAATTAGAAAGCTGGGTTATACAATTGCTTTTGAGCATACAGCAGTAGGATTGACAAATGTTCCTGAAAAATGGGGTGTGCTCTCCAAGCAGCGCCTGCGTTGGAATAAATCACTGATCCGCTTTAGATTGAGGAAGCATAAAGATATTTATTCGCCAACGAGTGCCGCTTTTAACTTTAGTAACTTCTTTGCCCTTTTTGAAAATGTATTCTTTAATTTGGTGCTCGATGCCATCTGGTTTTTCTATATCATCAATATTATTGTGGTAAATGTGGATTTTCTTGCTTTTATTATTCCTTTGAAAATCATGCTGTATGGAACGGCTAGCTTTCTCCAATTTTTGGTAGTATTGGCCATATCAGAAAGATGGCGACAGGAGATAAAATTGTTGATCTTTATTCCTGTTATGATGATTTATAATGGTTATTATATGAGGGTTATCAGGACTATGGCCTATGTGAAAGAGATTTTCTTCTTTTCCTCCTATAAAGACCCATGGAACCCTGCTAAATCATCTAAAAAAGCTCAGGAATTTGGCCTGTAATGGCTCAGCAATTTCAAACTTACCAATTTGATTGGGCTTATTCAACAGGGAAAGAGAATTGCATATTGGTGCCTTTCCCTTTTTCTGATTCACACCAGATTTTTCCTCCAAGTAAATTTACACAAGCCTTAGAAATGGCAAGCCCCAGACCGGTGCCGCCAAACTTCTTACTAATCGTGGTGCTCTCTTGTTGGAACCTCTCAAATATTTGATCTATCTTATCTTGGCTAATGCCAATTCCTTCGTCTTTTACACTAAAAACAATCTCAGTATCAGTTTTTTTATAGGATATTTCAATATTTCCTTTGCTGGTGAATTTTATGGCATTGCCAATAGTGTTCTGTAGTATTTGCCGCAAACGGGTTTCATCTGTGGTGATTATATCCTGATCGGGAGATAAATCGCAGCTCAGAACTAGATGCACATCATTTTCTTTTTCAGCATTTAATATTTCACCTTCAAAATACTCATATAGCTCAAATAATACGCTATTGAGATGAAATTTGCTCTTATAGATTTTCATCTGCTTGGCATGTATTTTCGATATGTCAACCAAATCGTTGATGATGTTTAATAAGTGGTAACTGCTTTTGTTGATGATGTTTAAGAATCGCATTCTTTCTTCATCTTCCATTTCCGGATCTTTCACCAATTCTGAAAAACCTAAAATGGCATTCATAGGAGTCCTGATCTCATGACTCATATTGGCTAAAAATGCTGACTTTAATTGGTCACTCTCCTCAGCCTTTTCTTTTGCAACTACTAGTTCGTTGTTTATCCTTTTTTGTTCTGTGATATTTCGCGCTACCGCAATAACGATTTTCTCCCCAAAGAAATATCCGGGAGAAACGACGACGTCCTTAGGAAAAATACTCTCGTCTTTTCTTTTGCCCCAAAATTCAAAGGATAAGGTTTCGCCATGATAGGCTCTCTCAATTAGCTTCCCCACTTCTTCTAAATTATTCATATTGGGAGCAGAGATAAATGCCGGGGTTTTCCCGATAAAATCGGCTTTATTATAGCCGTACATCTTTTTAGATGTCTCGTTGACAAAAATAAATTCTCCCTTTTTATTTAAAATATATACCGATTCTGAGATGCTATTTAATATATTTCGATAGGTGTTATGCGATCGTTCCAAGTCCGATTTAGTCTTAATTTCTTCGGTAATATCATGAACAATCAAGACCAAAGTCTTTTGTCCATTGGAAACGACCACGCTGGGGTGGACATTGACTTCCACAAAATCACCACTTTTCTTTTTGTGGGTAAAGGTAAATACTCTAGATTCGGAGCTAAGAGCTGTCTTCATCTTGCTTTTAATAACATCAATTGGCAAGGTCTGTAAATCAGTAATTTCCAGGTTTGTTAGTTCTTTTCGGCTGTAACCATAAAACTTAGCTGCAGCGTAATTAGCGAAAATAATATCTAAGGATTTTGGTTCGATAACCAGCATAATGGCTGAATTTTGTTCCATATAGACTCTGAAATTATTTTCAGATTCCTGCGCTTTCTTTTTCTCCTTTTCTAAGGCAGAGATGGTGGCCTTTAGCTCGAGTTCTGTGGTTTTTTGTGCTGTGATGTCGTAGGCGGTGCCGATAGCCGCTGCTTGCCCCATGTAATTAAATGCATCTGCTGAGAAAGCGATCCATTTTTCTTCACCATTTTTCGTCACTATCTTAAATTCGTATACTTTTGCTACGATTTCATTATCAAGTCGTTTTTTTCCTCTCGTTTTAACAAGCTCTTGATAATCGGTGTGGATGATCTCCCAAAAAAATAAATCTCGTGCTTCATCTAAGGAATATCCGGTGATTCTCTTAAATGCCGGATTGGTATAGAGAAATTTATCTTGGTAGATAAAGATGGCGGTAGAGGTTGTGTTGGTGAGCGTTCGGAAGGTGTCTTCACTCTGGCGCAATTTAATTTTTAGTTGGTTTGTTTGGCTGATATCAATCGATGAGATCACGAGTTTTAGTTTCGAGCTGCCCTTTATGCCCAATAGGTTTACGGTTGATTTAATGGTTTTATAAATATGGTGATCTGTTTTTGTTCGATACACTATTTCTATAGCTATATTCTCTTCGAATACGCTGCTCAAGCTCTCTCTTACTCTACTTTGGTCGTCATGGTGTAGTAGTGAAATCCAGTCATCTAAAACTTGGCATTTTCCTAAAGACTCACTAGCCATTAACTCACACATCTCTTCGTTATAGGTGATATTTTTTGTTATAGGTTCGTATTCAATAATGCCAATCTTTTCTGCCTTAGTTATAGAATCCAACCTTAGTGACAAATCTTTTATCTGGTTCTCGTTATTTAGCTTCTCTTGTAGGTCTCTGATGATGGAAATATAACCATCATCATAATTGCTAGAGTGCATTTCTACCGGAGTAGCGTTACCATGTCTGTCAATGAGATTTCTGGTAGTAAGAATATTCCCTACTTGCTTGAGTTTCTCAAACTGGAAAGGTTTGTTCTTCAATTCGTCATCACTAAATAAGAATGAGATATGTTTGCCAAGAAGTTCATGATTATCATAGCCGCTTATAGAACTCATCTTTTTGTTAGCCATGATTAAATATCCTTTTTCATCACCGAGGAGGATGCCATCTCCGGCAAATTCGATGAGATCCATTAATTTGTTTGTCAATGATTTGTCTTTCATTCTTCTACTGATAAATGTTTCACTCTGGTGTATTCTCTGGTGAATTTACAAAAAAATATTGAATCAATCCTTCTTTTTACAAAACAATTGTAAACACTGTGCCTTTGCCATAAACTGATTTTACGAATAGGTTGCCTTTATGAAGGTGAATAATCTGTCTACTTAGGCTTAATCCTATACCGGAACCCTTTTCTTTAGAGGTGAAAAAGGGCATGAATATTTTGTCCATCAATTCCGGCTTAATGCCACAGCCATTATCTGCTATCTCAATAATGACTCTATCATTTTGATTGATACGCGACGACATGAGGATTTTAGGCTGCAGTGTGTCCTTCACGGCGTGAAGTGCATTGATTAAAAGGTTGAGTAGCACTTGTTCTAGCAAGGAAGCATCTGCTGTAATGCTGATATTGTCGGGGCTTGTTTGTATCTTTATGTCCAAATGCTTTCTTTTTGATTTGTGTAGCAATATCAGCTTGGCGTCAAAGAGTAAGTCCTTTACAGTGACAGGCTTAAAATTGGGCTGTGGAATCCTGGTTAAATCGCGATAAACTTCCACAAAGTTAAGCAAGCCTTTGCTGCGCCTGCTTATAGTGCTAAGGGCTTGTTGCATGGTCTCTAAATCATCATCATCCATGGCTTCGTTTGGGCTTTGTGGTAACAATTCTCCAGCTGTAGAAGCTAAGGATGAAATAGGGGTGATTGAATTCATGATCTCGTGGGTGAGAACGCGAATTAATTTTTGCCAGGAGTCAATTTCTTTTCTCTCTAATTCAGAATGGATATTTTTTACAGATATCAAAAGATATTCTTCCCCTTTCTTCTTATACTCAGTAGCCTGAATGGATAATTGCATTAATTCATCTTCCAAATGGATTTTGATCAGTTTGCTATCATCTTGCCGCATATTCAATAATATATCAGGCAATTGTTGTTCTACTGTAGCCAGCTCTTGAATGTATTTTAAATTGTTTATCTTGAATAGCTGTTTTAGAGCATTATTGTATATATCTACCAAGCCATCTTTACGATAAGTTAGAATTCCAATACTGATATGCTGAATGATGGTTTGCAATTGATTGAAATGGTTTTCCTTTTCTGTTCGGGTTTTATTAAATTGCTGAATCACCTGATTAAAAGATGCATTGAGGTCGTTAAAGCTAACCCCCTGATTATTTGATACAAAACTGCTGGTAAAGTCGTTGTATTTGATATTATCGAAAAAACGGGTGAGCTTGCGGTTTGTTTGCTCTACGTATTTAATGAGTAGCGCTATTTGGGTAGTTAATATAGCGGACAATATACCTACGCTAATATAGTTTTGTCGTTGGTAAAGCCAGATTAATAAAAATGCATTGATGACAATAAAAGTCAATCTAATGATGATGGAGCTACGAAAGGTGTTGATTTTCATGAAGTATCTCTTTTGGGGCTGTCGGTTTATGTGAACCTATGAGTAGTCTAAAGCTCATATTTCTCAATTCTTCTGTATAGTGAGGCCCGGGTAAGACCAAGCTCGCGTGCCGCTTTGGTAATATTTCCTCCATGCTTGTCGATCACTTTTCGTATCAAAATCTTTTCGGTGTCTTCTAAGTTTAAATTCTCGGAATTGAGCAGGGCATTCTTATGTATGGGGCGGCTTAAAAAGAAATCATGGGCTTGCAAAGTGTTCCCTTCGCTCATGATTACGGCTCTTTCTACCGTATGTTGCAGCTCCCGTATATTGCCCGGCCAATTGTGCTTTTTTAGCCTTTTTGCAGCGGCAGAACTCAGTTTTTTAGTGCCAAGCTTATACTTGCTAGCATACATTTCCAAAAAATGACCTACCAAAGCGGGTATGTCCTCTGTGCGTTCTCTAAGTGGTGGAATCTGTATTTCTACTGTATTTATTCTGTATAATAGGTCTTGTCTAAATTGTCCGTCTTCCACCATTTGATAGAGGGGGAGGTTGGTTGCGCAGATAACCCGTACATCAATATCTATTTCTTTATGCGATCCCAGCCTTACTACCTTTCTGTTTTGAAGTACCGACAGTAGTTTCGATTGTAGATTATAGGATAAATTGCCTATCTCATCTAGGAATATACTTCCTCTATTTGCAGCTTCAAAGCGGCCGGCTCTATCCTCTTTGGCGTCGGTAAAGGCACCTTTTTTATAACCAAAAACTTCACTTTCAAAGAGCGTTTCTGTTATCGCACCCAAATCCACTGTAATAAAAACTTCGTTATTTCGTAAAGATGAACGATGTATAGCTCTGGCTATCATTTCTTTGCCTGTTCCATTTTCGCCCAAAAGTAAGATGTTGGCATCGGTTTTTGAGACTTTTTGAACCGTGGACAAAACTTTTTGAATAGCAGAAGAACTCCCTATGATTTCTCCAAAAGAAGAATCGGCATCGGAGATCAGATACTTTTGTTTGTCTTTTAGGTTTTCTAATTCTTTTTTCGATTCACGGATTTGCAAATTAGCAGTAATCTCAGCTAAGAGTTTTTTGTTATCCCAAGGCTTGAGGATAAAATTGGTGGCGCCCTCTTTAATCCCTTGTACTGCCAATTCGATATCGCCATATCCGGTGATGAAAATAACCACCGCAGCAGGATCAATTTCTAAAATCTTATTTAACCAAATAAAGCCTTCCTCGCCACTGGTGGCGTCTTTCGAGAAGTTCATATCTAAAAGAAAGATGTCGTAATTTTCATTGCGCATCAGATCAGGTATATTATTGGGCTTTTCCTCTGTATGTACAATAGTAAAATGTTGACGAAGAAATAATTTGGCGGCCAAGAGCACGTCTTTGTCATCGTCTATTATTAATATTTTGGCATTTGTTTTTGTCATTGCTGTAAATTTGTCCGTAAATGTACAAAAAAATGAACGCATGCGAACAATATTTCAAAAATATATATTTTTTATGAAATCGTAAAGATCATAAAATCAGTTAAATATAATGCTTGGTTTGAAAATTGGTGATGCGTTTCTTGTGATAGACCGAAATAAGTATTTATGCAGTAGATTTATTGGGCTTAAGACTGTACTTTATTT